>MTKW01007711.1_pt1 | contig 14267 bp, 14 predicted proteins | sample 1042761 | NCBI WGS metagenome assembly MTKW01 (sample SAMN06205366, study PRJNA360243) | anaerobic digester metagenome | biome: Wastewater treatment plant; feature: Anaerobic digester sludge; material: sludge; isolation source: anaerobic digester fed with sludge from wastewater treatment plant ...
GGCATCGGAGGTATCCCTGATTACCTACACGAAGCAGCGCTGATTGACGGGGCAGACTCATGGAAGGATTTTTGGCACATAACGTTTCCGCTGTTGAAACCTACTACACTTCTGGTGTCAGTGATGGTGATGATCCAATGTCTCAAGACCTTTAGCACTCAGTATCTTTTCTCCACATCCGGTGCGCCGACCCGGCCTATTGATGTCATTACCCTTAATATCTACAATACAGCCATAAAGGATCATAATATTGGAAGGGCAAGTGCCATGAGTGTCCTTCTTTTTCTCGTCATGCTGATCCTTACTTGGTTACAGTTGAGGATTGCCAAGACTGAAGACGTTACCTACAACTAGCCCTTTCGAAATAGGGCACGGAACCTATGGCCTTAGGATCAGGGGGAGATTTGTATGAATGTTACCAAAGCAAAGGCTTCATTTCTTGGGAAATCAGCAAACATCTTGATTTGGCTATTCTTGATTATGGCATGCGTGTTCGTTGTTACGCCACTCCTCTTCATGTTCAGTGCATCTTTTATGCCTGCAATCGATATTATGAAGTTACCGTATCCGTGGGTCAGTGATCATGTACACTGGCAGAACTACTGGAACGGTTTGAGAGGGCCTGACGGATCCTTCATATTCCTCCGCAATACCCTAAATTCCCTCATTGTGGCTCTTGCGGTTACCGCAACTACAGTGGTGTTGTCTTCATTATGCGGGTATGGACTGGCCAAGTTCAGATTCAAAGGACGCAATGCAGTGTTCATGCTGATCATGGCAACAATGATGATTCCCTTTGAGACCATAATGATTCCTCTGTACATGGTGAGCATGAAGATGGGATTGCAGGATTCCTATGCAGGACTCATTGTACCTTTTCTTACGAACGCTTTTGGCGTATTCCTGATGCGCCAGTTTCTGCTCACTTTCCCCGACGAAGTCCTGGACGCTGCCCGCATTGACGGCGCAAGTGAACCCAGAATTTTTTCCCATATAGTGCTACCTAACAGCGGCCCTGCAATTGCTACCTTGGCAATTCTGACTTTCCGCTCACAATGGGATAACCTATTATGGCCTTTATTGGTGGTTCAGAGCGATGAGATGAAGACCATACCCCTGTACATTACCAAGTTCATGGCAGAGACACATAGTGATGAAGGAATCATGATGGCTGTTGCAGCTATGGCAAGCCTTCCCATGTTCATCTTGTTCTTTACCATGTCCAAGTATTTTATCAGCACAGAAGGCCTACATTCAACGATAAAAGGCTAAGGACTTTCACGGATTATCAATGGTACCCGTTGGCTACCATCTCCTTTTGAAGTTTCATCAGCGCACGTTTTTCAATCCTTGAGACGTACGAACGGGAGATTCCCAGATACCTGGAGATTTCTCGTTGAGTCCTGCGTATACCGTCTTTGAGTCCGTACCGCATTTCAATGACCTTCTTTTCACGGCAAGTCAGCGTATCTACCTTTTCCGCCAGCTTCTTCTCTTCCAGTCTTCCTTCCACTGCAAGCGCCACTTCGTCAGCTTCACTTCCCAACACATCGATGAGGGTGATTTCGTTTCCTTCCTTATCCGATCCGATAGGGTCATGCAGAAGAAGCTCTGCCCGGTTTCTTCTTGTCGCTCTAAGGTGCATGAGGATCTCATTTTCTATACACCGGGCAGCATATGTAGCTAATCTGGTTTTACGGTGTTGATTATACGTGTCCACCGCTTTTATCAGGCCTATAGTGCCTATGGAGATCAAATCGTTTTGATCTTCCAAAGCTCCGTCAAATTTCTTAACTATGTGTGCAACCAACCTGAGATTCCGTTCAATCAAGGTTTTCCTGGCCTCTTCGCTTCCTTGTTCCTTTTCCATCAGGACCTTGGCCTCTTCCTCCTCAGACAGAGGGGGTGGAAATACATTTCCAGACGAAACGTAGGATATGAGGTGCCACAGCCCACGAAGAAGCAGAGCCGAACCTATCAAGAGATCCAGCATAAAATCAGCCACCCCCGTAAAAAGATTCATTAGTATAGATATGATCTACTCAGGGAAAAGTGCATGTTCCGTTGGGGTTGTTTTTCGATGATATGCGGACTGCGTACTAATGACTTTAGTTGCGGGGGGATTCGAAGAGAAGTTTACCGGCAATCTCTTGGAAAACGGGGGCGGCTACTTCGCCGCCGGACCCTCCTTCTTCAACAAGAACCACTATTACGAAGCGCGGATCCCTGAGTGGAGCAAATCCTGCAAACCAAGCATGACATATGGGACGTCCGTCAGAGTCCAGCCGTCCTGTTTCGGCGGTTCCGGTTTTGCCACAGGACCCGAACTCATCGACCCAACCTGACTTTGCCGTCCCCCATCTGGTGACTGACTCCAACATGAATGTAAGCTGCCTGCATGTGTCTTGCGACAACACTCTCCGTGGCGCATCTGATTTGAAGGCCGTGATTGTCCCCCCTCCTTTTGGTTTGATTTCCAGGACCAGCTTTGGTGAGACAAGTCTGCCACCATTGGCTATCACAGAAAGCAGCACCCCGATTTGGATTGGAGTTACCAGCGCTTCACCTTGCCCTATTGCAAGATTGGCAGTATCCTGCGGAGACATGTAGTGGGTGCCTGGGAGTTGACCGGGGTGCTCATGAGGCAGGCTGATCCCTGTAGTAGCTCCAAATCCCAGATTCTCACAGAAATCTACAAGGGTTCTTCCGCCGATTCGCAGCGCAGTTTCAATGAATACCGGATTACATGAATAAGCCATAGCGTCCAGGAACGAAATCCAGCCGTGGCCTTCGTTTTCATGCAGGTAACACCTGAATCTTTTTGAGCCTACGTCTATGAATCCAGGGTCGTAAAACCTGTCTGAAAGGGAAACAACGTTTTTCTCCAGGCCACATGCGGCTACCGCTATCTTCAATATTGAGCCTGCCGGATAAGGCGTGATTGCCCTGTTTATCATTGGAGATAGAGGAGCTTTGACGGCACTTCCCACCTTGTTAGGGGAAAAAGAAGGTCTGCTGGCCATAGCCAGCACTTGCCCGGTTTCAGGCTCCATGACGACCACAGCGCCCTTGGGGATCCTTTCGTCCATTACGTCCTCAACGATTTTCTGTATCTTGCGGTCAATGGTAAGGACTAGTTCAGCCGCAGCTTCTGCGTTGTGAAGCCACCTAATTCCTAAGCCCTTATAAGGCACACGTCTGGCATCGACAAAAGATACCACAAGACCCGTATCCCCACTACGGAGGTAGGTGTCAAAGGTTTTCTCGATTCCCGATATTCCCGTGACGCTCTCGTTGTCAAGGTAACCTATGACGTGGGCAGCCAACCCGGTAGAATCGTATCGAACAGGTTGCCTGATGACAGCAACGCCCGGGTCGTCCGGTATCTTTGAATTTAGACTGTCAAGAGAGACTTTGCTTGCATCAAGATACAGACAGGTTTGAGCAGGTAGTTGAAAGAATGACAGAAACTCTTCCACGCTATCCCTGTCTGACACGAGTTCAGGAAAAATGATTATTGCAGGCTCATAGAAGGTCCCGGCCAGGACTTGCATGTTTCTGTCATAGATTGTTCCTCGAAGTGGGGTTCTAAAGAGCACTTCCATACGTTGATCCCGTGCTCGCTTAGCAAGAGTCTCACCGCGGACGAGTTGAAGCCATGTGAGTTCAGAGATGAGAAAGAGGAAAATGGCAAGAAGACCGTATATGATACTTTCGGCACGGATTTTGCCGGGCTTGCTACGCCATGACACAGAGACAGCCCTCCACAGTCACTGTAATACACAACCGTAGCCTTCCTCGAAATCTAGGAGTCTAATCGCGTGTTTGTACTTGCGCGGCAGCTTTTTGATGCTCTCTAAATGTCCTGGTAAATACGTGCCCGCCTTTTTGATCTGCAGTAAAGTAAAGATAATCTGAAGCTGCAGGTTCAAGCGCTGCACGCACTGAAGACAATCCAGGAGAGGCAATGGGACCCGGGGGAAGTCCAAGGGTAATGTAAGTATTGTAAGGAGAGTCTGTCTCGAGGTCATTGAGAGTGAGTCGTGTTTTCCACGAGCCAAGGGCAAACTGAACCGTAGCACAAGATTGCAGAGGCATATTCAGCCTTAGCCTATTGTAAAACACGGAGGCCACCAATGGCCTTTCTTCAGAAAGTTTCGCTTCCTTCTCTATTATGGACGCAAGGGTAATAACTCCGTGAAGGCCAAGCTTTTTTGCATTCTCATCTACATTCTCCCGAGACCACTCGGGCAGCACGGCCTGGGCAAACCTTCTTACCATCACGGTGATAATCTCTTCCTCTGTGATACCGATTTCCACTGTATATGTGTCTGGGAACAGGTAGCCTTCGAGATTGCCCGAGAACTCCATGTCGCCTTCGCTTACTTTGAAGTCAGCGTCTTGGCCGCCGGCGAGGTAAAGAAAACGCTCTTTTGATGCAAGGCCTTTGGCTTCAAGCAAGTCAGCCATATCCTTCATAGAGACCCCTTCCGGAATTGTGAACCGTACGAGTTCTACATCGCCTCGGGCTAACGCCCGTACAATACCGACAGTCCCCATTCGGGAGTTGAGTCTGTATGTACCCGCTTTAAGCTTATTGTCGACTCGTGTCAGCTTAGTGACTATGCGGAAAAGGATAGGCGATTGAAGGAGATCTGCCTCACTCAAGAGGCCTGCAATTTCCTTCGAGGTCATGCCCGGGTCTATCGAGACCACGGTCTCATGTGCGGGGCCATAGGGAAGCAACAGAAAACCAAGGCAAATCATAAGAAATATGACAACACCCAATAGGATTTTCGCTTCAAGGCCCCGCCATGTTATGATGCTTTGCTGAGATCTGTTGGAACCAAGCTCACCTGACACCGGTATCTATTCCTCGTCGTCGATATCCTCATCAAAATCTTCGTCAAAGTCGAAATCGTCATCGTCCTCGTCATCGTCAAAATCTTCATCGAAATCTTCATCGTCCTCGTCTTCTTCGCAGAGGACTTCAGTTATCTTCTCGTATTCGTCATCATCGAGTTCGACAAGGATTTCTTCTCCATCTTCCTTCTCCTCCACTTTGAAGATGAAGGCATCGACTTCCATGTCATCAGCGGCTTCAGTGTCTATTTCTTCAGGCACAAGCACTACATAAGTCTTTCCGTCTACTTCAAGGATTTCTTCGACAGTAAAGGTCTCCTGTTCTCCGTCATCGTAAATCAATGTAACAATCTCGTCCAACTCGGGCATTTCAAGCACCCCACTTTCAGTTCATCATGGCACTAGTCGTATTCTCCCGGTTTATGTTCTTTTCCTGCTATTCTATTCCTCGCTATGTTTTCCATAGACAAGTCCTTTGATTCGCAGCCCGAAGAAATGTCAGACCGCTGCCTGAGATAATCCAAATAACCATCGAGGATTATCGCAGCGGCAACTGAGTCTATCACACCTTTTCGTTTCTGTCGAGACACATCAGCAGAAATCAGGGCTCGCTCCGCGGCTGTTGTAGAAAACCTTTCGTCCCAGGTAACCACAGGCACAGAAACACTCATCTTCAACGCTTCGGTAAATTCCATGACTTGCATAGCGCTTTTACCCAGTGACCCATCGGTATTCTTCGGCAAGCCAACGACTATGAGAGACACTTCCTTGTCCTTTACCACCTGACACAGTCCCCTGATGTCGTGCTTCTTTCCGGTTCTCCTGATTACTGAAAAAGGTTGGCTGACAATACGATCAGGATCAGAAAGGGCGATTCCTATGGTTTTTGAGCCAACGTCAAGGCCCATTATTCTCATACGTGTCAGACCACCTTCATGCATACCTCAGGACAGACTGCCTGGCAATAACCGCAAAGCACGCATCTTGTCTCGTCAACTTCAGCGCGCCCGTGAACAATGTTAAGAGCCCCATGACTGCATCTCTCGACACACTTGCCGCAGCCGACACACCATGGTTCAATTATCAGAGTCTTATCAAGACAGGTCCTTTCGCGAAGGGACTCATCAGGTTCGCGCCCTTCGAATATGGCTAAATCCATCTCAAGCTCATCCAGGGTCTTAATGCCTACTGCAATTGAATCCACATATGGCTGCTTAATCGCAAATTTCAGTGCTCCCTCTACATCGCGGAGCAAGGCCCCGCCTCCGATAGCTTTCATGGAGTATATGCCTTTCCCTTGCAAGTGGGCTAATTCAATTGCCTGAAGCATGTCCAGGACCGTACCATCGGCAATTCCTATCCCCGAGTAGTTCAGTAGTGGGTGAATAACATCGATTTCAGGTATAAAGGCAGCTGCTTTTACACACTGAACATAGTGAGTCGACACCCCGATTGCCCTAACCGTTCCTGCCTCTCGGGCGTCTTCCAAGTAACGAATAGCCTCTCTATGGCCTTTCAATGTCAGGGCTGATTCCTGTTCGTGTAATAGGAACAGGTCAAGGTAGTCGACATTCATAGCATCAAGAGCAGAAGCCACCGATTTCTGCATGTTCTCGTATGTATAATCGTAAGATCGAGACGCAATTACCACATCGCTACGGCATATCCCTGAGATTGCTTCACGAATATACGGATATGTGCCATATATCTCTGCTGTATCGATGAAGTTTATCCCTCGTCGAACAGCGGAACGAATCAGAGAAGCACCTTCATGAACAGAAAGATTTGCTTGAAGAGGCCCGATTGTCAAAGTCCCGAAGCATAACCTCGATACTGCGATATTCGTCCTCCCTAGCAACCTCATTTCAACAGAGTGATTCATATACCCAGATAGTGCCTGATAAGCTCTTCCAGGATCTCGTCGCGCTCAAGCTTCCGTATGAGGTTACGGGCACCTTTATGACTGGTTACGTATGTAGGATCCCCTGACATCAGGTACCCTACGAGTTGGTTCACAGGATTGTACCCTTTCTCCTTTAGCGCGTGACTCACCTCAAGGAGAACATCCCTAATGCTAACCTTATCCTCCGGAACAATGCGGAACGTCCGGGTTTCATCAAAAGAGCCATTCATAACGTCCTCACGCTCCCGACGCTAAGTTTACCAGAGATCTTCGCACAAGACTAGCGATCCTCTTTATCTAATGCCAGCCGGCTCTCTATGAAAGACCTGGTTTTCCCGAGGGCTTCATCCAGCCTTGATACATCTTTCCCTCCTGCTTGTGCCATATCAGGCCTTCCCCCGCCTCCCCCGCCGGTAATCGTTGCGGCAACCCTCACAATATCTCCTGCACGGATCCCTCGTTCAATCAAATCCTTCGTGACCATAGCCACAAACAGAACTCTCTCATCGACACGAGAGCCCAATACCACCACGCCTCGGCGTATTTCATCCCTGATCCTGTCAGCAAGCTCTCGAATGGCATGTCCGTCCAGGCCGTCCACTGCGTCCACCACTACTTTGGCGCCATTGACTTCGACAGCCTGATCAATCAGATGACGGACTTTGGGCAGAGCTGCTTTTAGTGTCAGGCTTTCAAGCTCCTTCTCCAGATCCTTCGCGTCTCGTTGCAGCTTTAGTACTCTGTCCGGAATCTCCTCAGGAAGGCACTTGAGTGCCTTGGCGGTATTGTCAAGTATCTCTTGATTAGACCTCATGTAATCGAGCACAGAGTAGCCACTCACAGCTTCAATACGGCGAATACCTGCTGCAACCGGGCTTTCTGAGATAATCTTCAAAAGACCGATTTGTCCTGTACGATCTATGTGTGTGCCACCGCAAAACTCAGCGCTGACATCACCGATCCGGACTACTCTTACATCGTTGCCGTACTTCTCTCCGAATAAGGCTATCGCGCCAATTTCCTCCGCTTCTGCGATTGGCATTACTTCAGCTTTAACACGGAAATCATCAAGAATCCACTTTGTAACCATGTCTTCTACCTTGCGCAGTTCACTGTCACTTACAGGTGAAGGGTGTGAGAAGTCAAACCTCAGTCTGTCACCTGACACATATGAACCTGCCTGCAAGACATGGTCACCGAGGACTGCCCTAAGCGCTGCCTGGAGCAGGTGGGTAGCTGTATGGTTCCTGGCTGTAGAACTCCTCATGCCCTCATCCACTCTTGCGTTGGCTACATCTCCTACGCTGAGATCTCCTTCAACGACTGTAACGTTATGTGCAATTACAGAATCGGAAAGCCTGACCGTATTGTTGACTCTTGCACGAAAGCCTTCTCCGACGATATCTCCGGAATCACCGACTTGTCCCCCGGCTTCAGCATAGAACGGAGTTCTATCAAGGACGACCTCCCCGTCTTGGCCTGACGATATGTGCCCTACAGGTTCACCTTCAGCAAATATGGCGGTTATCTTGGACTCGCCGGTCAAAGTATCATATCCGATAAACTCAACGTCAAGACCGGACAGGGCTTCTGCTTTTGCAGTAGACAGGCCGCCCATATACCCCAGGGCATGCCTGGAAGCTCTGGCACGCTCCCTTTGTTCTTCCATGGCTTCCAGAAAGCCTTCTTCGTCCACGGTCATCCCGCTTTCCCCTGCAATTTCCCTTGTTAGCTCAAGCGGGAATCCGTAAGTATCATAAAGCTTAAACGCCCAGGATCCTGGGACTGTCAATGACCCTTTGTTCTCCAGCTCCATAACGATGTCTTGGAGCATCGTCGTGCCTTGATCGAGGCGTTCTAAGAACCGTTGTTCTTCAGACCCTATGACCTTATGAATATGATCCTTTCTCATGACAAGCTCAGGATAGGTATGAGAAAACACTGATGAGACCACATCAGCCATGTCGACCATGAACGGCTTCTGAATTCCAAGGAGTTTTCCATGGCGAACTGCTCTGCGAATCAATCTACGCAACACATATCCTCTGCCCTCATTGGCAGGGAGAACACCGTCAGCTATGAGAAACGTGACAGCACGAGCATGGTCAGCTACTATTCTCAGGGACGTCATCTGTTTAGGGTTCGGGTCTCCTCTGAGTCCGGCAGCGTCCAGAATCGCTTGTGTGACGGGTCGGAAAGCATCAGTGTCAAACACGGTAGACGCGCCTTGCATAACTGCCGCAACCCGTTCGAGGCCCATCCCTGTATCGATCCCTTTTCTCTCAAGGAGCTTGTATTCTCCTTTTTCATTACAGTAGAATTGAATAAAGACAAGGTTCCAGATTTCCATAAACCTGTCACAATCGCAACCGACTCTGCAGTCAGGTTGTCCGCATCCGAAAGATTCTCCGCGGTCTACATGAATTTCTGAGCATGGCCCACAAGGACCGACTCCGATCTCCCAGAAGTTGTCCGGTTTTCCCAACCGTACTATGCGCTCAGATGGAACTCCGATTATTCTGTTCCAGATATCAAAAGCCTCGTCATCATCAAGGTATATGGTGATCCACAACTTATCTTCAGGCAAGCCCAAATGAGTTGTGACAAACTCCCACGCCCAGATAATCGCGTCTTTCTTGAAATAGTCTCCGAAAGAGAAGTTCCCGAGCATTTCAAAGCATGTGAGGTGTCGCGAGGTCATACCCACATTTTCAATATCCAATGTCCTTATGCATTTCTGACAGGTAGTCGCACGAAGGTATTCGGGCTTAGCAGTACCGATATAGTACGGCTTGAAAGGAACCATACCTGCCCCTGTGAGCAAAAGCGTTGGGTCATTTCTGGGAACCAAAGAAGCAGACGGGAGAGGAACATGATCCTTGCTGACAAAGAAGTCTCTGAACATGTCTCTGAGTTCACGTGTGGTAAATGCACGTACGCCTAAACCTTCTTGCACCGACTATTGCCTCCCAAGCTGGTAGTTTCCGAAAGCTACTAAGCTGCTAAAGCATAATGCCGTTAGGTGACGCTACTTTCTTAATGGAAATCGCGGCAAGGTTTTTGACCTGACCAAACCTCATGCCGGAAAGTGACGACTATTGACGGCAACGTGCTTTGCATTGCTGTTTGCCACAAGATACTAATATCATAGCGTGTACCCTAATGGGTGTCAACGAGAAACCCGAGGCGTTCGGTCTTTCCACGGGGCAATTCTACTGCAAGAGTTTGTTATGGACGTACCTTAAGGTAACTTTGACAATGGAAGTAACCGGTACAGCCAGGATTACTCCTAGGATTCCAAAGAGATAACCCCCTGAAATTATTGAGAAAATCACGGTCACAGGATGCAGTCCTACGTGCTCACCGAGGATATTGGGACTGATGATACTGCTTTCCACCTGATTAACAACAGCGAAAAGGAGCACAACATAGACAGCGGTCAACGGGGATTTGAGAAGGGCAAAGACAACTGCCGGAACAGCTCCTATTATAGGCCCGAAGTAAGGCACTATGTTGAAGATTCCTGCGATCAGTCCGATTATCAGAGCAAAATCCACGCCCATGATGGATAAGCCTACTGCAATCAGAATTCCGACAATTGCTGAGATCAGTAATTGTCCGCGAATGAAAGATCCGAGGCTGTTGTCCATTTCAATCATGAGTCCTACTATGTCACTGCGCCACCTATCAGGTATCCATGACAGAAGCCACATTTTGAGTTCAGGGAAATCCATGGTGAGGTAGAATGCCAGCACAGGAACGAGTATAAGCAAGCCCAGTCTTGGAAGAAGTCCGGGGACTGAACCCAGTGCTCGCTCAACAAAGCCTGCGAGAGCTTCTTCCGCCCTCTCTATTCCATTGTCGATTGCCCCCTTTACGGGTTCCGGAATATTGAACCTTGAAAACCTTAGATAAAATCCGGCAAGGCGAGACTGTATGCTCCCTGCTTGTTGAGGGAGGACTTCAGCAAGCCGCTCCAGCTGGACTAAGAATCTTGGCACCAAGTACAGAGCAAAGAGAGTCACAAAAAGAGTGAACCCCACGTAGATAACGAGGGTCCCCAGCCCGCGTGGCGCGCCGCGTTTCTCAAGATATGTGACAACGGGATTCATTAGATAAGATAAGGCAAAAGCCAGGAGGAACGGGGTAAGTATTCCCCTCACTCTGTAAAGCAAGAGCAGGCCTGCTGCTGCCAGAAAGACAGTGAAAAGCCAGGAACGTCCTGGGCGGTAAGGGGATTTTTCTCCCGGATGCTCGCCTACAACTAGTCGACTCCTCCCATGCTAAGACGATTCCCCAATGCCTGCATGGTCCGGCCTGCACGCATTACCTCTTTCCCGATATCTCTGGCAAATCGATTGGTCGTCCTCATGATCCTATGCGTCATCTTGCCTGCCATTCTTTCAGCTCTGGAACTATCCATCATGAGGCTCCTAAGCTCCCTCTGGGATCTGGTATACAGATAGAAGCCTATTAGAGCTCCTGCTGCAGTCCCGGTAATTACGGTCTTCCAGAATCTATTCACAAGAGTCACCTCCGGAACAATCACGTCTAAAAGTATACTTAGTATTGCCGTATGGCAGGAAATTAGACGATGATTCCGCCTCCTACGACAACATCGTTGTCGTAAAATACAGCGGATTGTCCCGGTGTTACCGCTCTCTGAGGCATATCAAATGTGACTTCAGCCATATTTTGACTCTTGGGTAAGACTAAACCAGGGACTTCTTTTGCATTGTAGCGAATCTTGATGTCTAAACGCATTCTATCAGGAGGATCAGAAAAAGCGATCCAATTCACGTCACGGGCTTCAAGTCCCTCGGATAACAGATCTTCCTCTTCCCCTACAATGATTGCGTTCCGGGATACGTCAATCTTCGTTACGTACAGCCTCTTACCCCCTGGAATCCCAAGGCCTTTCCTTTGGCCGACAGTGTAGAAAGGCAATCCTTTATGTTTACCGATGAGACCGCCGGTGGTGTCAAGGATCGGCCCCGGCTCAAGCACCTGATTTTCATATCTGCTAAGAAAATCTCGATAATCAGTTCCTGCCAAGAAACATATTTCTTGGCTATCACTTTTGCCTGCCACTGGAATACCGGCTTTGGATGCGGCCTCTCGAACCTGCTCTTTGGTAAGATTGCCTAACGGAAAAAGCGTAGAAGAAAGGTCATGTTGGGTTAAGCGGTGGAGTACATATGACTGATCTTTAGTCGCATCTCTCCCTTTTCTCAGCAAGAACCTGCTTTTAGCAGGGTCAAAAGATATCCTGGCATAATGGCCTGTAGCGACATACTCAGCCCCAAGCTCAGCTCTGAGAGCAAGGAGATAGCGGAACTTGATCTTGGCATTGCAGAGGACACACGGATTCGGAGTCCGTCCCTGAAAATACTCGGATGCGAAATACTCAACGATTTCACTCCGGAAAGGCACGGTAACATCAAACACATGATGTGGGATATCCAGCGAGTCCGCAACCGCCTTCGCGTCTCTTGAGGGGAAAGCTTCCCATATTTTCAAGGTAACCCCGATTACATGGAACCCTTTGGATTTCAGGATTAGAGCAGCGACAGAACTGTCCACTCCCCCGCTTATAGCCACAAGTATCCGCGTTCCCCGACTTATGCGTTCTATATCCGGCACATCAGTAGAATGGTACATGGCCTATGAGTCTTCTCCGCCCTCTTCGCTGTCGGGCCGACTTTCAGGCAAGCCCTTTCCCTGCTTCTCAAGGTAATCCTCAATGGCTTTCCTGAGAGCGTCCGCACCAAGATTTGAGCAATGCATTTTCTTGGGCGGAAGGCCTCCCAAAGCATCTGCCACCGCTTTGTTGGAGATTTCAAGTGCTTCCTCCAATGTTTTCCCTAAGACCAGTTCCGTAACCATGCTGCTGACTGCTATTGCTGCACCGCAGCCAAAGGTCTTGAACTTGGCATCCTTGATCCGGCCCCCCTCGACCTTTATCGTTATCTTCATGACATCTCCGCAAATCGGATTGCCTACGAGCCCTACGCCGTCTGCGTCCTGTATTTCCCCGACGTTTCTCGGATTAGTGAAATGATCCATTACTTTATCTGTATACATAGTCTATTTCCCCTCCCCTGTAACTGCTAAGAAGCCGGTGCCACTAAAATTGATGACTCTTGACAAGGCTATGCTCTTCCTGTGCACACGGGCAAGCACTGTCAGATGAGACTTCCTCACCAAATGGAGACATAGCCCTAAGTCTACTGACTATTCCAGGCAGCATTTCCAAGACGTAGTCAATATCCTGAGGGGTAGTCTCATGTCCAAGTGACAATCTGAGTGAGCCGTGGGCGATTTCATGAGGAAGCCCCATAGCCAAAAGCACATGGGACGGTTCCAGGGATCCTGATGTGCAGGCAGAACCGCTGGATCCGCATATGCCCACCTTATCCAGGCTAAGAAGGAGTGATTCCCCTTCTATGAACTCAAAGCAAAAACTTGTATTGCCCGGCAGTCTCTTAGTAGGATGCCCGTTCAATCTGACATGGGGAATGCGCTCTCGGACTCCCTTTATCAGGTAGTCTCGTAGCTGCGTAAGACGTGCCGTCTCTTGTTCCAGTTCTCCTACAGACAGTTCAAGGGCAACTGCAAGTCCCACTATTCCCGCAACATTTTCGGTTCCGGCCCGCTTGTTGCCTTCCTGGCCTCCTCCGTCAATATACCTTTCCACCTTCACGCCCTTCTTGACCCAGAGAGCCCCTACGCCCTTAGGGCCTTTGAACTTGTGCCCTGAAAGGGAAAGCAAGTCTACGCCCAGCTGCTTTACATCTATAGGAATGTGTCCTGTGGTTTGTACTGCGTCCGTATGGAACAGCACACCGTGATTCTTGGCAATATGAGCGATAGTTTCAATAGGTTGAATCGTTCCTACCTCATTATTGGCATGCATTATTGAGATGAGTACCGTATCGTCGGTGATTGCAGCCTCTACATCTTTTGGGTCAACCATCCCGCAAGAATCCACAGGCAGGAATGTCGCTTGAAACCCGCGCTTTTCAAGGCGTTTGACGCTGTCGAGTACTGCATGGTGTTCTATTGCAGAAGTAATAATGTGTTTACCGCGGCGGGAATTGGCGTAAGCAACACCTTTGATTGCCATGTTATCTGCTTCAGTCCCTGAGCCGGTAAATATGATCTCCTCCGGACGGGCGCAAAGCGCCTTTGCCACTTTGCCTCTGGCTTCGTCCAGGGCAGCTTTGGCGTCTCTGGCCATACTGTAGATGCTCGACGGGTTGCCGTACCTTTCCCCCAGGAAAGGCAACATTGCTTCCACCACTTCCTGTCGTGGTTTTGTCGTAGCTGCATTATCCAGGTACACAAGCTTCATTTTTAATCATCTCCTGACAGTAGTGTGGCTATAGAGACGATTGTTGACTCACTGACAAGTCCCCTTTGCCTGCTGGGAATCAGAGGCACAAGCCCCACATGACGTCTTCGTTGAGTCAACGGTTCCATCACATAAGTCTCTAAGGTT
>MTKW01000912.1_pt1 | contig 14266 bp, 7 predicted proteins | sample 1042761 | NCBI WGS metagenome assembly MTKW01 (sample SAMN06205366, study PRJNA360243) | anaerobic digester metagenome | biome: Wastewater treatment plant; feature: Anaerobic digester sludge; material: sludge; isolation source: anaerobic digester fed with sludge from wastewater treatment plant ...
CCAAAATGAAGCGGATCAATGCCAGCCTGCACTGCCAGCGGATAAAAAATGGGGGTGAGCAACGTCAAAGTCGCCACTTCTTCCATGAAGCATCCAACGATAAATATTATCCCGGTAAAGGTCAACATGAGCAAAACAGGACTGGACACAAGGCCCGCTCCTGCCAACAATTCGGCGAAACGTTGTGGTATCCTCTCCCATTTTAACAGCCACCCAACCGCCTGAGCAGCACCCATGATGAGAAAAATTGAACTGGTTGTACGGACAGTCTCGTACAAGGCAGCGAAAATTCCCCTTTTGTCAAGCTTTTTTGTATAAAATAACCCAATCAACAGGCAATAGGCAACAGCCAAAGCCCCTGACTCGGTGGGAGTCACCACGCCAGTTACAATTCCCCCGATTATGATCATAGGCGCTATCAAGGCCGGTATTGAATATATCAACGTCTCCTTTATTTTTAACCTTTCCTCGCTGCTAGAAACAGGAGCCCTATATATCGCGGCATAGAAATAATTCATCACTGCATAGGCTAAACCAAGAACTAGTCCAGGTATTATTCCCGCCGCGAATAATCCTCCGATCGAGGTGTTGGTCATGGAAGCATAGATGATCATAAATATTGAAGGAGGTATTATGGGGCCTATCAAGGAACTCGCGGCCGTTAAGCCCGCTGCATATCCTGGGTTGTATCCTTCCTTTTTCATCGCCGGGATAAGAATCGACGAAAGGGCCGAAGCATCGGCCGCAGCTGAACCGTTAACCCCGGCTAATATTATACCCCCGACAATGTTGACATATCCCAATCCTCCACGTATTGAACCTACTAAAAGCTTGGAAAAAATAATAAGCCTGTCGGTTAATCCGGACATGTTCATTAACGACCCAGTCAATACAAAAAATGGGATGGCCATTAAAGTAAAAGAATCCATGCCACCAAAAAACTGCTGACTTACTGCTCTAAGAAGGGAAATGTCGCCCAGCACCATAACGCCCAGAAAGGCAACGGAAAGAAGCGCAAGATAGAGGGGAAGCCCTATGATCATCAACCCAAAAAACAAGAGCAACAGCATCAAAAGGCTCATTGTTCAATTCCCCTCTTATCTCGATAAAGAACAAATTCAATGAACAAAACGCCTAATCCCACGGGAAGCGAAAGAAGCGGAATCGTCTTGGGAATTCCCATGCCCATAGTCCGCACTTTCCAATTCCCCAAAGCATTTACCGTTCCCAGGTAAATCATTAGTCCTAAAACCACGATGCCTATGATAGCTCTCAACATACTGCACAATCGCTGCAAAAAAGGGGGGAACTTTGGCATTACGAAATCAATGGCCATCATGTCGCCCCTGACGTGGGCGCAGCTAGCCCCCACCATTACCATCCATATCAAAGAATAACGGGCCAATTCCTCTGTCCATATAAATGAAGTGTGAAAAAAGTACCTCGAAAAAACGCCAATCAATATGTCGCATATGTTCAAAGATAAGAACGAGCACGATATAAGGGCACATCCTCGCTCTATCTTATATACCACCTTATCGCAAAAACCTTTTGGCATCGTTACTTGGCCTTTTCATTAGCAATTTTGGCATCATTCAATGCCATGTCGAGCCAATCTTTTCCCACTTTTGATTTTAGCCACTCAACGTAAGCTGACTGTCCAATTTCCCTGAAGGCGTTCATCTCCTGGGCATTAGGCGTATAAGCCTGCATGCCCTTGCCCTCCAAAAACTTGATCTGCTCTGCATCTTGAGCTTCGACCATTTGGCGAGTGGCAACATTTGCCTGATAAGCCGCTTTAACGATAACTTCTCTGTCTTCCTCAGGGAATTCGTCAAATAAATCGCCATTTATCACCAAAAATTGATCGGAATATTGGATATTAGCTAACGTCATATATTTTTGAACTTCATAAAGACTTCCGATGATGATATAGGTAGCAGGGTTCATCTGTCCGTCCACCACACCTGTCTTAAGTGCCATGTAAAGCTCCGTCCATGGAATAGGAATGCCGCTGGCCCCAAAGGCTTTGTAGAGTGTCACCTGGCCTTCATCCATGGCCCTAAATTTCAGACCTTTAAAATCCTTTGGATGCCTTATTTCACGTTTAGAATTTGTAAAGGCAAGGAATCCTCCCTCCTCAACCGCTTCAAGTAAGACTGCTCCAGTTCGTTTCTTGAATTCATCTTTAAGTTTGGTCCAATAGCTGCCAGTATCGAAAAATATGTGCGCTGCNNCCGCTTTTCATTAAAAGTTCCATGCGTTCCTCTTCGTTGCCAAGCTGACTATCAGGATAGAGCTGGATGTGAATTTTTCCCTTAGTGCCTTCTTCCACCATTTTTTTGAAGTTCACCGCATAATAATGTACTGCGTTGTTCACTTCATCGGCTGGCCCGTTATAAGACATTTTGACCGTCGTGGTTTGGGCAAAGGCAAGGCTTGAAGCAAATAATACAAATAACACAACAAAAGGGCCTATTAACCCTCGTCTCATTCTCTTCACTCCCTTGCCGTTATCTTATTTAAAGTTATTGAAGCAAAACTCTTAAGGTCACCTCTATGGCATGACCCTTGACTATCATGACACTTACCAATTGTAAACCCCCAAAACCAAGCAACTTTATACATTATTAACTATTGAATGAATGCCGATCAAATGATATGGTTATTCCTCGTTCCAATATTCTATACTTGCCCCTATCTGATTGAGGGTTTCTTTCACATGAGTCTCTAACGTAGTTTTATCGAAACCTTCTTCAGACTGCGCTCTTACCTCAATTGTGATTTCCGGAGGTAAGCCCTTATCCTTCAATGGCCGGATTACACCGCCCACTATATCAGACAATTTATCCCACGGGATCTTGGCCCTTAAAGCCAGTTTTGTAACAACACTGCCCTTCTTTATCCCCTCCCGAGCTCGATCCTCTATCTTCTCAGGCGCATATATCTCTTCTCCTTCTTTTATTATCACTACTTCAGCATCTTTTATTTCCTTTGCCACATCACCACGCAGGACAATGGAATTCATTGTTGGATTGGCATCTTCGTTGTAGTAAACTTTTCCACCTTCTCGGATACCGAGAAGGCCATTTTTTACACCTTCCCTTATCGCTTCTAGCAGGACATCATAACTTTCTAAAATGGGCATCCCCGGAGTTTTAAGGAAGAGTTCGTAGATGTCGTGAGCTTCTTTTTCATCTTCATCGTGGGCAAATGTCCTTTCGATTATGAATTTGGGCGTTAAGCGATAAAGGATCTTATCTTGGTCTTTAAGATATCGTTTGACCCTTTCCGAAATAGTAATGCCCGCTCCAATTGTAGGAATTCCCAAGTCTTTCCAGGCTAAACCTTTTTCCTCCATCAACGCCAAATGCCGGTAAACAGTAAGAATCGTAAACGGTATTTCCTTATCTATCTCCTTTAACTTCTTTTTCAGTTCATCCTGGCTTTCCTTAGGAAGCAATTCGAAAATTTCTTTATCGTCTTGAAGTTCCGATATTGCCAAAAAGCGCTTCAAGCATCTTAAGAGGATAAGATATTGGGCATTCTCTATTGCAATTATGAAAATTGTATTTTTGTATACTCTAAAGCTAATACCAGCTCTCTCAAAGAGCTCAGACGCAAGCTCCATTCCTTTTTCTGACCCGTATGAAAAATCAGGCGCAAAAATAGCAAGTTTAAGGTTTTTATTATCAGGGATATCTAAGGGACTTTCTGGCCAAAGATAGGTCTCTAAGGCATTACCTGCATATTTTCTGATAGCATCCTTGAGCTCTTCACTAATACTATCATCTGAGACTGCCTCTTCTCTGTCCACTATTACACGGTTCAGATTAGGCTGGTTACGAAACGCGTATAATTTTCCCTCTGAATGAAAATACCACAGTTCTTCTTCCAACTTGCCAATTGCATCAGCTACGATTGTAGGTGGGATGCCCTCTCTTAAAAAGGCAATTCGGATTGCAGATAAGCTTATTTCCTTTTTTTTAGTCGCTCCGCTGAAAGAATAAAGAAACACGATCGTTGCGATACCAGTGGCAATCTCATACTTTTCGTATTCGCTGCCCATCTCCTTATCTATTTTAGGTGCCTTAGCATTTCTCCCGGCAATGTCCGCAGCAATAACGCTGTCATACTCATTGCCTATGTGCTTAATGAATTCCCCTCTTATTGCCTGATTTTCAAGGTTCACCAGGGATGATTGGATGAGGGGAGATGGTATTTTTCGCATATAAAGGTCGGCTACGACTTCTGCTAATAGTCTTAAAACTCCCCTTGTTCGCTGGAAAGTAGGAAAAGATCCCCAGTGCTCATAGAGAACGTCGATAAGCTCTGGATGAAAAGGGTAAGCATGTTCTATCCTTTCGCGGTACTCAATTTCTCTCGCGTATGACGGCACATCCGGGCCAAGTTTCTGGTAAAGGTCAAAGTAGCTTTGAGCAACTTCCTTTATCGTTTTCTCATCTCCAAAATCTTCAAACAATCTTTTGCGTATTATCTCGTAAATCTCCATGCCCTCTACGGGCGTATAGACAGTCTCAATTCTCCCAAATATTTTTTGCAGTTCGCTGAGTGCGCGCTCACCTGTCTCACCGTAAGGCGCGCTTGAAGGGAGAGTGCTAACGAGGCAAGCATTGTCTTTTGACTTAATAGCCTCGGTTAACTCCTGTAAAAAAGCGGAAATTTGGTCCGCAAAATCCTTTGCTTTAACAGTGTACTGCACAAGTTCGTCCATAAGAATAAGTACAGGGCCATCTCCCAGGACTTCATTTAAAGCTGCCTTTCCAGGACTGCGTCGTCTTTCGTCATGCACCCTTACCTTTTCATAAACCCCAAGTTGATAGGCAATTTCTCCCCAGGGCGTTCTACCCTCTATCGGGTCTGCCTGCGTTCCAACAAAAACCACGACCTTTGCATTTTGAGGGATTGGGGATTGGAAATCACAAATAGGGGAAAGATGCTTAATTTCGCCGTAGTTTTTCATCGCATGATAGAGCACAAGGAGTGCATGTGTTTTGCCGCCGCCAAAAGGCGTTTGAAGTTGAATCACGGGGTCGCCCCCTTTGCCACTCAAACGGGAAAGCGCATTCTCAAGGAGGTCTTTTAATCCTTGCGTCATGTATGTCTTATTAAAAAACGTGGCTGCGTCTTTATATTCTAAGGGCGCTTTACCGGAAAAAACATCCCAAAGGTCGGCGGCGAAGATTGCCTCGCTTAGCTTTCTTTCTCTTATATCTTTATGCGGCGTCGCTACCTGCCACCAGGATGGTAACGCCATTTTTTATCCCTCCTCAAACAATTTCTTTTGATAATTGTCAACTTTTACGTAACTATCTCTTCCGTAAAGGAACCCTTGAAGCATTTGCTTTTCTTTATCTCCATCTGGCAAAACCTCTGAGATTGCCTGAGCAACTTGCCAGAAAGCGTTATTACTGTGGTTTCCCGTCTTTGAAAGAATTTCAGCAATTGCCTTTCTGTCGTTTTGTTCCCAAAGGAGGAGGCAGGCATGCAGCACATCGATAATGCGGGTGTTGGGATTTAAGGATCGGACATTAGCAAATTTCTCAAGAAATTTTTCCCCTCTATCCTTTGCATCAAGAACAGATATGAACTCCTTGGCCTTTTTGACGAAACCGTCTCCCCAGTGCTCTGTGATTTCAACGCCGATTGCCTGAGCGAGTTTTCTTGCATCATCAAAATGCACCTTTGCTCCGTTATATGTCCAACGCCAAAGAAGGTAAAATCTCGTCTCCTCATCTACGCCTCCAAGCTCGGGACTTTTCAGTATTTTAGTAAGAGCATATTCACTAACGCTTTTTTGAACAAAATCCAAGAGCTCGGATGCCGTTACCTTTTCGCCAGAGAGTTTTTCCACGCTTTCGTATTTTCCAAAGACCTCCATCGCAGGCCCGATGGCAGAGATGAAAAAGTCGCTTCCGCCTATGCCTTCGTTCCAGAACTGGTCAAGCTTTTCTTTGATCCTTGCCTCTATCTGAGGTTTAATTTCGTTGAAGTATGCGGTTTTGCTTTCAGTGCGCTTGCGGCAGACCATGTAGATGGAGGAAGCCATAGCAGCCGATTCTTTCGCCCGAAGACGAGCTCTCATCTCCGTATTGATTGGCCAAGAAGCGGTGAGATACAAACCAGAATTTAAAAGGGCGTTTATGATAGTTTCCCAAGCGTCCGTCGATTTATGGGCAAAGACGATGACCGCTATGCCTTCTCGCTTTAACACTCGGCAAATCTCGCGAAAAGCTTTGGCTATCATGTCTTCAAAGAATTTCTTTCCGCCCTCAAACCCTCCCTCTTTGTGCGAGTAAGCCACTATTTCCTCCGACTTTGGCGTCAAGGGCGTGGCAAAGAGCTCTGGATACAAATCTCCAACGGTGCGCTTGAGCCAGACGTAGAAGAAATCGGATAAATAGGAGTAGGGCACATTGTCATAATACGGTGGGTCGGTGATGACCGCGTCGAAGTAATTGTCGGAGTGGGGAAGAGAGGTAGCAGATGCTTGCATGACAACGGCGTTTTGTAATATATGCGAAAAATGTTCTACAACCTTCAAAATCCAATCCATCGCAGAGTTCCAATCTCCGGTTGCTTCGCTCCATGGAGATAACTCAAAGTAGTCCCAAATCATTGGAAGGGCTTGCCTTCCGAAAGTGTGTGCTATAAATTCTCCAGCTACAGCCCAAACACAAAGTGTCGAATTATAGTCTACCTGTCTATCTATTGCAATCGCTAAATAGCTCGCCACAGCCTTGGCATACTCTTCGTCGTATCCTTCAGTAAGCATTTTTTCATGTGCCTGTCTCACTTTCTCCACAAAAGTGATCAGCGCCAGTTTCTGACGGGGGTTAAAAAGGTCGCCCCATTTCAAAATTCCATATCTTTGAACACGAAAGCCAAGTGTCCCCTTTGGTGGCAATGGTTCATCTGGCACAGGGTCAAACCCCCATTTATCGAACAATTTTTGCCTCTTTTCTTCCAGATATTTTTCTGCTTCCTTGAAAATATCTAAATCTTTTTCTGTTGCGAGACGATAGGTCTTGCCTCGCCTTTGGGGATTATGCAAGACGACAACAATCATCCTTTGTCCTGCTTTCCCATGCTGGAACTGTTTTATCAGTTCCTTATTGCTTATACCCGAACTGCAGCAGGGGCAAACTGCCTTTGCCCTCGAAATCGTGCCGGTTTCCGGGTCAAAATCAATTTGCTCGCCCTCCCTGATTTCAAACTCAATTTTGTTCTCCTTTGAGATAATCTTTAAAGCGACCTTTTTGTTAGCTTTTTTCGCAAGCCACCAGTTTACGGTCAGAGGGATTTCGGCACCACAAGAAGGGTTCCCGCACTTTAGAGTTCTCATCCAGTAATACCCTACGGGAATTGAACCATCCGCCTCAGGCGGATAAAATTTGCCGATTTCTTTTCTTGCCTCTTCAAGGACCCATTCGCCCCACCTATTTACATCGTAAAGAAGGGGGTTAGAAATTTCGCGTTGGGGATTGGGCAAGAACGTCATTTGCTCGTAAGACTCTAAATTAGGCTGTTCGTCATTTTGCCGATGCTTTACACTTACTTTACCCGGGCCTTTAAGCTTTTTCTTGCCAAGCTCTACGGAATAGAGGCTATTCCCCGGTCTTCCGTATTTTTGAGGATACTCCAATGTGCATTTTTCGATGAGCACAGCAACGGGGTTTAAGTCGCTGGCATAAGTCTCACATCCCAGCCTTAAGGCTTCAAGAGGGATCGCACCGCCGCCGGCAAAGGGATCAAGGACTTTTGGCGGCTTACCAACGTTCGCTTTTAAAATTTCTTCCCTTGCCCTTTCGATTAGGTTTTTGTTTAAGGAATTTTCCCACTTTGAAAGGTTATGGATAAACTGTGACCGCTTTAACCTTTCTTCTTCGTCTTTGGGCTCTGGAGTGAGCGCCGCATAGACAGAAGCTCTCGAAGAGGCAAGAGGTTTTCTTGCCCACCAGATGTGAAGCGTAGAAATGTGTCCGTGGCGGATGTTCTTTTCGCGAGCCGATTCTTCGCTCACCTCTTTTACGGGAAAATACCTTTCGATAAAGGATTTAGCGGCCATTTATTTTTCCTCCTTCAAGCAATCCCTCAATACCCTTTTCTGGGTCTTTTGCGCCTTCAGCATCACTTTTAATGTCCAATTATCCCTTTATAACTCAACATGCCCATTTCAATGCATCTCCAGTTCATCATACAGTTGAGGCAACGAGAGCTCTGTCTTTCCAATCTTTTATGATATATCTTACGATATCTACCACTTCATCGGGCTTAAATTCTGCAGCGGGGTTTTGAACAAGATATAGTTCGGGGTTTGTTATTGCATTTACAATGACGTAAAGCCAGTATTCACCCTTTAACCTTTGAGCCATGAGCCATTCATTTGGCGTTAGGACAACAGCGCCTTCTCTTGCCCTCGCTTTAACTTCTATATAGCGGTAGTTCTCGTTTTCATCAAAAGAGCGAATATCATAGCCTAAATTCTGAAGAGAAACATCCTCCGGAGTTCTGCGATTTTTTCTTTCATACTCCATTGCAATTCTCATTCCTATTTCTTCTACCTCTTTGTCGCTTACCATGTCCGTAGATAAATGCCCGGGAACAACCCTAATCGTACTTAGAATTTTTGGATCCGTAGGGTAAAGATGTGTCTCGGCCTCGATCTCTTTTTGCAAACGACTCCGTTTGTTCTCTAGATCTTCTTTTCTTCTCTGTTCATTTTGTATTGTCACTTCAGGTATATTTTCACCCTTCATCTGCCTTTCATAATAAGATGCAAGTTTCCCATCGGACTCTGCTATCATCGAATCGAGAGAGCGTATTCCGTACTTTTCCTTTATTTTGGCATCTCTTTGACGCTTTTCTAAAAGCTCTTTCTTATAGTTTTCAAGACCCCCACTTATAACGTATGATACTATAGCATTATTATCGATTGAAATCTTTAAATGGTTCATTTGTTTAATCTGGGGTTCGCTTTCGACAGGCAAGGGTTTTAAGTCCCATAGAACCGCAGGGTTGATGAAGGACATAGCTAAGTAATGTTGATTTGATATTTCTACTTCATCGCCGTTTTCCACTCTACGATTTTCATGTTCTAAACCCTGATAAACAGCAAGAAGCCTTTTGCCAACAACCTCATCTTTCCCATCCCTTATTTCAGCTTCTAAAAACCAGATTACCCCATCTTTTTCGCCTTCAGGGTCAATAAATGTGGCACCCTCCGACGCGCTTTGGCCATAACGGGTCAGGATAGTATCTACGACTGCCTCTAAAAGTGGATGCCCCATAGCCACAAACTCCGCCTCAGCGTTAGCTGCCTTGCATTTATCGAAAGATACTTTTGCATATTCTCTTCTTACTTCCCCAAATTTCGTCTTAAACCCGTAAGGCTGATTGCGGATCTCAAAAGGCACAGAACTGATGCGCCAGAGGCCGTCTTTTCCTTTTTCCATCTTGATATTGAGCGCTTTAGCCGCTCTTTTAAAAAATTCCTCGACATACTCCGGAACAAGCCTGTTTTCAATGGCTTTACGCTGCTCGCCGAGGATTCGGGTTAAATCAATGTGCCTCACAGCGAGGGCTTCAAGGCTTGCTTCTTTGACCTTCCTTACAGCCTCTTCATCTGGGATTCTTTCAAAATCATTTAAAATGTCATGCATCGTTCTGCGTTTCGCAATGGCGTCTATAATCAGGTCTTTTAAGCTCTTCCCGACCAAGACCTCCCCAATGACGTCAAACACCCTGTCAGAACCAAGGTGCTTTCGAATGTTAGAGAGCTTCTCAAATAGCCTATATAGGATTTGCCCTTCTCTCGTGTCTATCGCCACCAGGTTATATATATGGACCTCATTTCGTTGACCATATCTGTGGACCCTGCCCATCCTCTGCTCAAGTCGATTTGGGTTCCACGGGATGTCATAGTTTACCATAAGCCAGCAGAATTGGAGATTTATGCCCTCCCCGCCCGCTTCTGTTGACACCATAATCTGTGCCTGATTTCTAAAATCCGCTTCGGCTTTTATCCTTGCGTCCATATTCATCCCGCCGTGAATATACACTACCAAATAACCCCAGCCTCTTAGCTTTTCAACCAGATATTCCAAGGTATCCCTGGATTCCGTAAAAATGAGCAACTTTGTTTCTGTCTCCTGGAGCTTTTCGGCCTCCATCAGCTTCCTCAGTTCGTTAAGTTTTGTTTCCACTTCTTTCTTTTCAACTTCTTTAGAAATGGCTACAAGTTCCTTAAGTTTTTCTATTTCATCTTTAAGCTCTTCAAGCGTTTCGGCAGAAGTGAGTTTTTCCAGCAACTCCTCTTCTTTTTCCCATCGCTCTCTTTCTTCCAAATCTTCTAGGTAGTCTTCGTCATATCCATCCTCTTGAAGAAGTTGTCCCTTCTCGTATAATTCCCTAAGGCGCTTATATCTCCTCTCTAAAGATTTTCTTATGGCACGCACACTTGAAGCGAGGCGGCGCTGAAGGATCGTTAGAGCAAAGGTAACATTACGCTTCTCTTTTTCAAGTGCTTTGTTGAAATGTTTTTCGACATACTCTGTTACGGCGTTGTATAGTCTCTTTTCATCATCCGATAAATAATACTTTATTGTTTCCACCGTTCTGGGCGGGAAGATCGGAGCACCTTCAAAATCTTTTAAATCTTCCTTTAGCCTTCTTAAAAACAGAGGATTATCCTTATCTTGAATGGATTCAAAAAGCATAGAGGTGTTAGCGAAAAAGCCCGGTTCTAAAAGGTCAAGCAGAAGGCGAAAGTTTTCAGGGTCTCCACGATGAGGGGTTGCCGTAAGGAAAAGCAGATAAGTGGTAAGGGGCGAAAGGAGTTCGCCAAAGGTATATCGCTGCGTTTTGCTGATTTTTTGTCCGTACTTATAGGCAGACATCTTGTGTGCCTCATCTACTATGCACAAATCCCACCTGGAATCTTTGAGAGCGTATCTCACGTCGTCTTGTTTGGCAAAATCCATGGAAATTATGACTTGGTTTTTCTCCGTGAAAACGTTTTTACCCCACTCTGTATTCATTACATTTCTATCTATTATTGAAAAATTTTCCTGAAACCTATCCTTCATTTCCCTAAGCCACTGGCACTTTAAATGTCCTGGCACAATGATGAGAGTCCTTTCAACAAGTCCACGGTATTTAAGTTCTTTCAGAAGAAGTCCTGCCATAATAGTCTTTCCAGCTCCAGGGTCATCTGCCAGCAGAAATCTAATACGAGGGTTCTGCATCATATAGTGATAAACAGCTTCAATTTGGTGAGGCAAGGGGTCTATCTTAGAGACACTGACCGCATATAGCGGATCAAACTGAAAAGCATTTCTTATGCGATGAGATTCAAGATAAAGAAAGAGAGATTCTCCGTCAGCCAAGTAAAGATAGGGTTTCTCTTCCAAAATTTCAATGGATTTTATATCCTCTTCAGAAAAAAGGGGGTTATAAAAACGCCGACTTTCAAGCCCTACGGCTTCGATCCTTATCTGATTTCTTCCGATCTCTGCAGCTGAAATTACTCTGACCCTTTCTGGCCAGAACGGTCCTTCCAGAATATTGCCAGGCTGAATCTGTGTCATCTCATCGCCTCCATGGATATTTTAACATTTCACAACCAAGAAGAAATTGTCCAAGGTTCAATAGGGTAAAAATATGCAGAATTTATGTTATTATAAATTGCTATTCACTGGAATTTTTCAAAAGATTAATATTAATGTTGTTATTTTTGAGAGACTGCTGAAAAATCCTATAGAACATATCGTTCCAGTTATGCCTTTACTTTAGGATGTTAAATGACATCGATTTAAGTTATATTTGCAGTTAAGTTTTTTTGTTTTAGGGCATTCAAGTGCCCTTTTCCTTGGTTTTTTTGCTTTGCGCACCTTAAAAAAGGCATATTAACCCCTTGGGGGTTAGGAGCAGGTTGCTTTTTTGAAGTCAACATGGAACCGATTAGTTAAGGTTTCAAGGTAATCCTCTTTAATGGTTAGTAATTTTTTCTGAATAAGGAGTGAATTTTCTCCTTTTTTACATTAACTTTTTAAGGAGATGGTATTGCCGTTTTATTCTAAATTTCGCCAGGTTTTTCTAAAGGTTGTGCTGAACCGCTCTTTAAAGGAATATCATGTTCCCTATATATTTCCACCAATCTCTCCTCTCCTAAGAGGCTGGGTACAAAGGGAGTCCTCAATTCGTAATCCTCCTTGTAAACTCCATCACAGGAAATGTCAAAGAAATAAGTGTTTAGCTCTTTGTATATCAAAGTAGCATCATCATATGCTTTTTGTAATTTTTCAACAGTATATTTTGTGGAAATGTCTATTGCCTTTTTAGGAGTTGTATTTATAAAGAATTTTTCCACTTCTTGTAGTTCTTTAATAAGGCGGGCTTCTTCATTTTTATAATATTCTCGTACGTATTTGCCGTAAAGTTCACGATTTATTTCGCTAAGGGCTGAAACTCCTCGTATAGTCCAATAAGCTGAGTCCGGGGTGTACTGGTTGCCAGGAACAGTATAAGGCGCTATGGTCTCTTTTGTTCCACCAATTACAGGAACATACATAGCATGTTCGGCGTTTGCCATAGCCACCCAAAGGATACCGCCTAACTCTTTTGGATAATCCTTTTTAATTTGAATTATATGACATTCGGATTGCTCAATAACGCCTATGGGTCTTATTTTGCCTTTGTTTTCAGGAAGATTTGCGTCCATGGGTGTTCCCTCATTTCGGTAGCGTTGAAGCTCCATTACATCTTCTAAGGATATTTTTTTCGATGTTTTTTGGAATAGTTCAAAATCATCAGCATCGTGGGGTATGTTTTTTGAGGAATCAAGAAAGTTTATACCGGCCCAAAGCCTATCCCTGTTATGGTCGGCCAAAGGCTCTCCGTAAGTCTTTTTAAGATTTATAATGCCATCCTCTTCTACTAAAAATCCATGTTCTTTTGGGAGATTTATAATGTCCTTTGAAGCATAGACATTATCAGTATTGCTGATGTCTACTTTTCCTAACATGAAGCAATTGGGAACTACAGAATAACAGTCATCTGGATATTTCACTGCACAATATTGATGCCCCGACAATAATTCCATATACCAAATTTCATCTTTGTCAGCTAAAAGCACTACAGCTCCTTCTTGACATCCTTTTTCATCCATGATTTTACCTATCAATTCAACGCCTTCTCTGGCAGTTTTTATTCGTGGCAAAACCACGGTTACAATGGATGATTCGTATATGCCGTTATCAGTTAAAGGATCCGCTTCCATGGCTGCATCGCTACTTTCCGCTGTGACTGTGGCCGTCATGGCGACACCTTGCTCGTTCCATCCGGCGGCTTCAAAAATATCTCCCTCATCTTGATATCCGTCAGGAATAGCGATGTACTTATAAGTTTTTTCAGGCATAGGCCAAGTAAATCCGTAGGCATCTTCATACATATCTCTTGGGTTATAAGTCTTGGCAGGAACTACTATGAGCATTTTATTGTGGGATGAGCTACAGTCTTCAGTCCTTGCAATAATGGGATTTCCATCAGCGGATATATCCTTCCCGATAATTGTGGCTGTACATGCAATAGTCGGCTGGGATATACTTAAGACAAGTAAAATCGCAAGAGATACAGTAAATAATCTTTTGACAAATGACTTTTTCATACTATTTCACTCCTGTTTTCTTAAAATTAGTTTCATTATACCATTTAGTCAAATATTTAGAGGAAGAAAAAAGAAATAATTTAACACTAAGTGAGTTGCTATATGTTTTACTCATAACATGTTGTTTCGAAGCTGGAGAAAAGATAAAGGTATGTTAATCGAGCATATGTTTGCATCGAAAGTTGCTCTTGTTTAGATAGTTGATATAACTGTTTTTTTACCCTTCACTAACAAACACTATAAGCCTTTCGGTTATAAGCATAAGGTAATCGGGGTTGAAAGTATTTTTTATTGCACTAGATTTTTACACTAATGAGATATAGCTCGGTCTATATTTTAAATTTTATCCGCAAAGAGTTGTTCAAAAAAAATGAGTAGTAAAAACATTCATCTTGAAGCTTTTATGGAAAGGAGAGCTTGTACCGCAAAATGAAATCAAATTAACAAAAGGGTTCTGCTGGCATGAACCAACAGAACCTTTCTTTTATTAACAATCACACATCTGTGAGTTATCATCTGGCTCCGGCGGCAGGACTCGAACCTGCAACCTAGTGGTTAACAGCCACCCGCTCTGCCGGT
>MTKW01007412.1_pt1 | contig 14255 bp, 13 predicted proteins | sample 1042761 | NCBI WGS metagenome assembly MTKW01 (sample SAMN06205366, study PRJNA360243) | anaerobic digester metagenome | biome: Wastewater treatment plant; feature: Anaerobic digester sludge; material: sludge; isolation source: anaerobic digester fed with sludge from wastewater treatment plant ...
TACTGGAGGTGGTTTAAATGCCAACTTGTTTGTGTATATTTAGACCAGAAAGTAAAATGATAGAGTTAACAATAAATTCAAAGTATCAGGTGATAAATATGAATGACAATGAAATTATGATAACTAATAACTTGAACGTGATACAGTGGTATCCATCACATTACTTCAAGTTTATATGAAAAACAAAGAATAGGAATGAAACCCTATTAAACAAAGCTGAAATAGCTGTTTAATAGGGTTTTTAAATACATTAATAATTTAAGTTAAATAAATTTTAAAGAGAAAATTAGGGGATTAATTCCAAAGTGTCCAAAATGAGTTTTAAGAGATTTTAGGTTAATTATGGTGTTGGTGTAGGGGTAAGGGGTTAAAGTGGTTTAAATCAAACCACAGCAAGCCACAGGGGGGTATTTAGGTTGTAAGTTAGTAAAGATAAAAGGGTTAAAATGAAGTGATTGGAATGGGTGTAGATATTTCAAGGCTTTCAAAAACAAGTTAGAAAAAGAATAAACAGGCATATTAAAAAAAAGAAAATAATGATTTGCATATCTATTAAAATTCTGGTAACCTCAATCGCTCTAGTTATAAAAAATAAGAACGATGGAGGTAAATTGGAATGAGAGTAGTGTACATTGAAGCTGGAAAAAGACCTGAAGTAAGGAATATTGGACATTCACTTAAAGAGATGCAGAAATTAGTTGGTGGGTATATTGAAACAATACACCCATTCAATGATACGGCTGTAATAGTATGTAATGAGGAAGGTAAAATAAACGGACTACCATTGAATCGAGGGTTAATGCACCCTGAAACAGGAGAACTTTATGAGATAATAGCAGGTAACTTCTTTATATGTGATGCACCAATAGATACTGATGATTTTGCAGGTTTATCAGATAAGCAAGTAGAGATATACATGGAACAGTTCAAATATCCCGAATCATTTATTATGGAGAACGGTAAGATCACATTTATAAAGTGTACAGACAATTAAAATAATAAAATAAACAATGAAATAAAGGGCTATCGACTTATTAATGTTGGTAGCTCTTTATTTTGTTTTTTTTGAAGGCGACCATTTAAAAAAGGTAAACCAGCAAATAAGCTTTTATGTGAATAATAATAAATTAAAAATTGAGAAGGAGAAGGAAGGTGGATACATCATGATAGCAATTATGACATGGAAGGAAGATTTAAACGAAGAATTAAAACTAAGGTTAGACGGTAGTAGAATGGACTCAATAGAAGAACTAGAAGATGTCTTGGATTACTTAGATAAAGTAATCTTATCAAAACATTCAGAATGGACAATAGATGAGTTGAAAGAGCTTCTATTGAAATTAAAAGATTCAGGTGTAGATATAATCTACATTACAAAGGCAGAATCAGCAGAAGAAATAAAAACATGTATTGATTTAAGTATAGAGGACTTTCTAATTGAGCCAACAGCACTAGAAATAATAAGAAGAATAGAGTTTACTAGTGGTAATGAAGGAACAGCGAATAAAGGTGAGGATTATACAGAGATTAAAAATGATAATCAATTAGACTGTGTTCAAGACTGGGATTCAGTTTATGATGAAATACAGAGAGAAGAGATATTAAGACTTAGGGCTTTAGTGGAAAGCAAAGAAGATGAGGACAATAGTAACATAGAAAAGGATGTCATAGGGAATAAAAATGTTGTGGAAATAGAAAAGGTAGAGCCAGTGGCAATTGAAAATGTACAACCAGTAATAAAAGTTAAAAAAGAGAATGCATTTGTATTCTTCCTAAACTACATTTATAAAATATTAAAACTATTTGTACATGCAATTGTAAATATTATTTCATCAATTGCTGATGTAATACCATGGCTTATAGGAGGAATTATAGTATCAGTAGCAGCTAATTATTTTCTAAAGGAACAGGGAATTGACAGTTTCCCTAAACTAATGGAACTAGTGAAGGAAATTATTCAACAGTTCATAAAATAACAAAACAATGAAAATTTAAAGGAGGAAATAACCATGAAAAGAATAATAACAGTAGTATTAATGCTAACATTAGTATTAAGCAGTTTATCAGTAGCATACGCAAATAACGAGGCAGTAATAATTGAAGATCCAAACTTAGAAATTGCAATCAGACAAGCTATTAATAAACCGACAGGTGAAATTATGCAAGATGACATGGAGAAATTATTATTTATAGAGGTACGAGATAAAAACATAGACAGTTTAGTAGGGTTAGAACATGCAATTAATTTAGAATCTTTAATAATTAATAGTTCAAACAATAATATAAGTGATTTAAGTCCATTAACAAATTTAATAAAATTACAGTGCTTGGAGATCAGCAATAGTAACATTAGCGATACAAGTGCATTAAGTGATTTACCTAAATTAGATGTATTAGACTTAAGTAATAATGATGTCAATGATTTAAAACCATTAGAGAATTTACTTCAATTAAGAGTATTGAGGTTAGGGGACAATAATATCAAAGATATAAAACCACTTAGTAAATTGACTGAACTAGATAAATTGATTTTAAACAATAATAATATTAATGATATAAGTCCATTATTACCATTTGATACTTTCGATGAGATCAATATAGATAATAACCCACTCTGGGAAGATGATGGCACTAACAAAATGTTAGGAGAAGTAACAGGTGAAGAGGTCAATAAACCAGTTTATGAGGTATGGACAGAACCAAAAGCGAAAGCTGTAGTAATAACTGAAGGTAATATAGAAAGCAAAAGAGATGATAATTCAGCATTACCAATTATATTAACTACAATTGGTGGATTATTTATAGTAGTTTTTATATTTATGAACAATAAGAATCTAAAGATATATGCAGTTGAAGATAGTAATGATACTTGGGCAGTAAGAATGCTGGGTAAAAGAAAAATAAAAGTACATTCAGAGGAAATTTCAATAGACATTAGTAAAGAACTATCAGAAATTGAAGATGAGAAATTAAAGATTGTGTTCAACAGTAGTTTATCAGTAAAACTATTAAATAAAAAGATAACTTTCATCAAAGACAATAATACATTTGCTGAGATTACACTGAATGAATCAGTTAATATAATTGAAATAACTAAAGATGGTGAAATAACAGTAATTAAAAAATAAAATACAATATTAAAGAAAATAGTACTCTCCAAGCTGAAGGAGGGTACTATTTTTATGTAAAGAATTCAGTGAAGTAGAAAAATGAAAGACTGTAGGTAACGGACTATCTACATTATGTGTTGATTGATATCCAGAGAAAATATTTAACTAGAGTAATAAATAGAGTAGAAGGCATTGAAATAGAAAAATGATAACATTAGGATAAAATTCAGAGGAAAGTAAGTTCAAATTGAACATCAAACAGAAGAAAGTAAGTTTAAAAATGGTTTAAAATTTCAGTTTTAGGAGAATGTAAGTTCAAGTAGAACAGTAAAAGGGAGAAAGTAAGTTTAAGTTAAATCTAAAAAAGGAGAGCATAGATATTCAAACATTTATTTAAGGTAGTAAAATAAAATTTAATATACACGGTAAGGCTATTTTAGTTTATATGAATAATTGAAAATAAAATATACATTCATAGAACTAGTTAATAATTGGTGATTATTGATTAGTTCTATTTTTATATTCAATTTTAGGGACAAACAAAGGACTAGTTAATATGTGATATACATGGCATTGGTATTTATAAAAGAAAGTAAGGGGCATTGAATTTACTACTTAAGTTGAACTAGTTAAGAAGATAAAAATACATATAAAATTAAAGGTTCAATAAAAATGGTAATATTTTTTGATTCTTTAAAGTGGCTAGTTATGAATTAAAATATTCAAATATTTTTGTTGAATGACAAGAAATGATCCGATATAATCAGATTCCATTTTAAGGAAGATGGTAAAACTATTAAAATTTAAGGAGGAACAAGGTTATGAAATATAACGAAGAAGACATTCAACGTTTCATGGAAAACTTCATGAAGGAAGATGATACTTTCAATTTTGAGTGCAAAATGTGTGGAGATTGCTGTAGGAATAGGGAAGAGCCTATAATGATGACAGGTTATGACATATTTAGAATTTCAAGAGCATTAAATTTAGAGCCAGTTAAATTTATCCATAAATACACAGAGTGGTACGTTGGAAGTAGTTCGAATCTTCCAGTAGTAATATTGAAGGAAAGGCAAGACGGTAGTTGTCCATTATTAAGAAAAGGTAAGTGCATGATACAAGAGGACAAGCCTATTGTATGTGCAATATACCCATTAGGTAGAATGTTCATAGCAGGAGAGGAAGAGAACTTTGGTTACTTTCAGCAGCCATTTAGTTGTGGCTTTAAGAATGGTAAGGAACATACATTAAGAGAATGGCTTGATAAGTTCAAGGTTTATGAGTGGGACGAAGCGAGTATATTATGGGCGAAAACAATTGCAAGATGTGCAATGGCAATGAAAGATATACATCAAGACACTCCATTATTTGCAGGGATGTTAACGGTGTTACTTAATGTCTTTTATATAGCTTATGATATAGAGAAAGATTACTTAGAGCAATTTAAGTTTAACATTGAGAAAATGGAAACTATCTTTAAAGAGCTTGAGATCGAATTGTAAACAGATATTAAAGAATGACTTACATATAAATTACCTCTGCCTATTTTGAAATCATTGAGTTTTGTAAATGTAGACCTCATTTTTATAAAATATTTCTTTATAAAATACATCTTTATAAAAAAATTATAGAATTTATAAAATGAAAGGTTTATTTTGGGGATGTAAATGTAGAAAAGCTAAGATTCCAAAAAAATAAGTTTTATTGAAAATAAAAAATAAAGGAATTATGAAAATATTTTATAAAAAAGTAGAGAAAAAATCAAAATCAAACGGAGGTAATTTATATGAAACATAAGAGCCAAATAATCAATGATTTAAAGAAATTACATGAGTGTATCGTTGATGATAATGAACAATTCGTGTCAAAGGAGCAGTACGTATTTAAGATGAGGAGAGCATATCCAAATATTAGTGTGACAGATAGAGAATTTGAATTTCTTAAAGGTCTTATAAATTTAGTTATGACTACTAAGATGACAAGTACAAATACAAAGAATTACATCAAGAGTCACGCTAGTTCAGTAGGTGATTATGTAAGAAATTATAATTTAACAGTAGAGAAAGAAAATCAATTGATATCAGGTTCTGTAAGTGCAAATGTTGACTATGATAAAAACAAGCTGTTCAAATTCTTTCCGGATAATATCATAGAAAGTGTTATAAACCATGAGACAGATATGAATGCATATGAAAAGATGTTAAACAATGCTAGAAGTGAGTTTATTAAAAGCAGAGATATGTTTAATAATCTGGCATTAAATATTCCTGATAATGTAGCTTGTAGTACATTATCAGATGAAGAGTTTGATGAATTAATCAGTGCAATTGCTCCATATACAAAGAGTCAGATGGAGTATATAATTAAGAGTTTAACAGATGAACAAATAGGATACTTGAATTATATAGCATTAGGTTACAATTTAAGAGGTAAAGACCTAGAGAGATTTAAAAGAGTCAATTGTATACTAAAAGGGGTAGAACCAGATAAAAAATATGAGGAATACTTTGATGAACATGGAATAAAGAAGATAAGAATACAATATGATTCAACTCAGTTAAGTAAAGATGATATAGAAGATGAATTTGACATTGATTTAGAGGATATAGACTTTGGTGATATAACCGATGCAGATGTAGAATAATCAAAAATTCATAAATTCAAATTGAATAAATAAACAATTAGTGGACTAGTTGTAACGGTAGGAAGGCATTTATCAATTAATGATAAGTGTCTTCTTTTTTATTTATGTATTGGATTTTATTCAATCAAGTAGCTAGTTGAAAAATAGATATAGTCTATGCTATTATATTTTTAACTATCATATTTGGAGGACGGTACATGAAAGAGAATATTATAATCAATTATTTGTTACTTGAGCAAATACTTAGAATAATAGGTGCATATGAAACTATATGTGATGAGTATGAATTCTTACCTGAAATATTTAAACAAGCAAGGACTGGGGATATTAATTCATTGCTTCAAAATGATGGGGTAAAGGATACGACATTTGGAATTATTGAAGAATTGACTGGAGTATCTGTGAAATATTGGTCAGGACAAAAAAGGATTAAACTTGGAATTAGGTGTAAGAATAGCAATCTTATAGATTACCATACTAAAAGTATAGATGAAATAAATCTTAGTAATGATGATGGAACAATGTATAAAGAAATAATGAACAATCCATTAAGTTTATATTATGAAGAAGTTTATTTAAGTACAGTTGGATTAAATAGAGCAGAAGTTGACGAAGAAGTAATGGAGCAAGAACTAGTTATAATAGATAGTTTATATAGTTTAAGAGGGTTAATTACTGTATTATTGATAAACATAAAAGATGCTAATGGTATAAGGTTATTTGACAAGAGAGAATTATTATATAAACATACAAAATGGAAACCTTATATGAGGGAATTAACAAAACCTACTAAACACGATATAACCTATTGCCCCAAATATGTAGAGATAAGAAAAGGATTGGTTCAGACAATTATCCAAAATATATTACTTACAGGGTATGTTCCATTAACAATTAAGGAGTTATAAAATGATTTATCCCAAGGTATGAGTTAATTAAATACATCATCATTGATTAAATAAGAGAGCGTGTTCAAAAAAGACTGGACATGCTCTTTTTGTTGTTCAAAAGTTCAAATGGAAATATAGCGTATTATTTACTTGTAGCTACAATAAACGCTGGGACGCCAGCTACAGGAGAAAGGCTATGAGTAAATTAGTAGAAATAGAGCCATATGGAATGAACACTAAAGAGGCTTCAAAGTTTATAGGATGTTCAGCATACACCATTAGAGAGCTGGCTAGAGAAAAGAAAATACCTTATTACAAGATAGGAAATCGAATCATGTTTAGTAAGGAATACCTCATAAAGTGGATGAGCAAGCAAGAGGAGAGAAACTGGAGATATTGACGTACTAAAATAAATCTACATTATAGAGGGTGTAAAAAGCTAGAAAGGCTATGGACAATTTACACCCTATCGTGTACAATACACACCCCTTGAAGGGAAAATACAAGGATAAAGGAGAAGATACACATGGCAAGCGTAAAACACATGAAAGACAATAAGTACAGGGTATATTTTTGTGTTAACAGGAAAAGAACTTCAAAAGTAATTGAAGCAAAGAGTATGAAGGATGCTAAAAGGAAAGCAGATGGCATGGAAGGTAAATTAGCTGAAACAGGTAGATTAGATGGAGAGACAAAGGAAGAAAAGAATGGCTTATATATAGTAGACTTAGCGGAAAGATACATGGAATATTTAAGAAATAAACCTAAAGGAATAGCAGAGAAAACAAGGCAAAAATATCAGGACTTACTAGATAATAATATTATTCCTTATTTTAAGGGATATAAGGTAGCAGCAATTGGAGTTTATGAGGTTGAACAGTTCCAAAGTTTTTTAGCTACACCAGAGGCAAGGATAAAAAAGAAATATAGTTATCAGACTTATAGTCAAGGAACAATCAGTGAAATATATAAATTATTTTATGCTATGATGAAAAAAGCAGTAGACTGGGATATTGTAGAAAAGAATCCCTGTGATAAGGTAGAAAAACCAATAGTAGATAAGAAGGACATAATATATTATACAGATGACCAGTTAGTTGAATTACTGGATTTAATAGATAAGGATACACAAGCTGAGTTAGCAAGGGCAGATGAAATGGATAAACGTATTAATTTTCACCCATATACAGTACAGAAGATAAGAATAGCAGCACTTGGGAAACAATTAATAGCAAACCTTGCAGTTAAGACAGCGGCTAGACGTGGAGAAATTTTAGGTTTGCATAGAGAAGATATAGACCTTGTTGAAAAGACTATTCATTATCAAAGGGAGGTATTATATACAAGAACTAAAGACACTTATATCAAAGAAGGATTAAAATACGGAGATTCAAAATTATTATACGTTAATGACAGTTTAATTGAAATGATATCAAATTACTTCTATGAATTAGATAAACTATTTGAACTATCAGATGGAGTATTAAAGCCAAATAATTTGTTATTTATGACATTAAAAAATAATAAGAAGTCTAAAATTGGTGATATAATGTTTCCAGATCCAGTCAGTGAGTGGTTTAAGTTATTTCTTGAAATGCATAAACTACCTCCAATAACTTTTCATAAACTTAGGACAAGTTCATTATGTTATCTATTAAACAATGGAATGAGTATATTTGATACGGCTAAGATAGCTGGTCATAGTAGCACACAGACTTTAGAGAAATACTACGCACAAATTTATAAGAAGAACAAGAAAATAGCAGCAAACAAATTTGATAAATTAGATGACATGGTAAGAAAGGTAGGGGAAAGTAAGATAATATCTATTTGTGCATAATAAGGATGAGGGTCAGTAGTTATAAAACTATTGACTCTCATTTTTATTGTAATAAAATGTTAAATGATATATAATGGCTTCAAATAATTAATCATGACAAGAACTAGTGAAGAATGGATAAGGACTAAAGTAAAAATAAATTAGGGGGAAGCTACATGTCAATAACAGTTAAAGAATTATTTGATTCTGTGGGTAAAGAAATAATGGGACAAGTTAAATGGAATGAAAAGATTAACTGTAGCTTACCAGGTGTATACTGTGTAGCTATATCAAGTAAAGAAGATGTACTAGAGACTATTGAAGAATACCCAGTATCAGTTAATAAGATCGAAGAGTGGATTGAATACGTACCTAATATGAAAATTGATGGGAACAAACCAACAGTAGAGGCAGTAGTAGAAAGATTAAATAAATTTTGGCTACCAAAAGAGACAATACTTTATATTGGCAAAGCAGGAACTTCACTTAGAGATAGAGTTAATCAATACTATAATACAAAATTAGGAGATAAACGACCTCATGCAGGAGGACATTGGTTAAAAACATTAGATAATCTAAATGAACTAAATGTATTTTGGACAGTATCTGGAGATAAAGATGCAGAAGAATTAGAACAGGAACTTTTAAGAAAGTTTGTAGAAAGCATTAATTACAAAAGTGAATTATTTGATGCTGAACATCCATTTCCATTTGCTAATTTGGAGCATCCAAAAGGAAAGAGAAAAATACATGGTATAAGTAACTCTGTTAACAGATAAATATAAAGATACATGTAAGTCAATATATACTATATATAATAGGAAGGAACTTTTTCAACATACCAAAAAATGGTACTTGATAATCAAATAATTATATAATATAATTAGGCAAGTCAAACAAGGTACGGATAAATCGGTCAAGTGAATTTACGCACGATTTACGCACGGTCAGAAATGAAAAAAATGAAATAATCAATATATAGTGTTAAAAACCTTGATATAAGTACTATATATTGGGTATTGGAGAAAAATTGATTCCGTACATCAGTTACCAAAGAGATAATTTGGATAAAATTTCAATTGAAAGAGTCACATTTATGTGGCTCTTTTATTTTGCTTAGAACACACTATATATAGTATAAAACGTAATAAAAGCAACTATATATAGTGTTTTAGGAAAAGAACATAAAAAACAAACAAAGTGACTTCAAAAATATAATGTGGCTATTTGTTGCTAAAAATAGCTGCTTGTGTGTAAAGATTGTCGCACTTTTACGCATTGCGTAAAATAATCGTGCGTAAATTTAGGTGGGAAACGGGTAAAGATAATGTAAGGATAAGATAATTTACGCACGATTATTTGATGATACTATTTATAAAAATGAAAGTCACAAAAGTCATATTATACTCTTAATGATTGAATGTTTATAGGTAGTATATAAACATAAGTAAAATAAAAAATAAAAATTAAATTAAATAAATTATACATTTCCCAGAGCGTATTCATAAAGCATACTACGACTATTCAATAGACGTAGTATGCTTTTCTATACTCATTATGAAAATAAATGATATCAGGGAAATTAGAATTCAAAAAGTAGTTAAGTTCATTTATGGTATAACTATTTTAACAGGACAGGCCAATCCTGAAATAATGAAAAGGATAAACTACTAAGATCTTGGTAGACCTAAGAAAGGACTACTATAATGGAAATGAATTTAAAGGATTTTACAGAAAAAGCATTAACGGAGGTAATGGAGAGCAATGGATATATAACAGAGAGCAGTAATACTGGAAACGGAGAGACAGGGAATATTAATCAAACACCTGAAGACATTAAAAATGGAAGTTTAAAATTTGACTTCTACTTTAAAGAGGGTTCAGAGGATGGAGCAGTATACTTTGATGTAAGCTTCAAGAGAGGTAGAAAAATAATCAGAAAAAAAGATTATAATATGCAAACAGCTTCGAAACTACTTAAGGAACTTAACGCAGCAGGTTATATACTTGGGGAAGAGAATTGTGAGAAATTTAAGCATTGGATTAGAGTTCAGGTAAGACAAGAAGATAAATTCATTAAAAAACATTGTAACATTGGGTGGGATAGTATTGAAACGGATGATGGTAAGATTGAACAGGAGATAAGATTACAAGACATATATACAAAAGAAGGATCTCTTGGTTCAGAGTATTGTGGGGAATTAAAAGGTAAGATTGACAAGAAAGGTACATTAGAAAGCTATGTAGAAGGAATTAGAAAGCTTGTAATAGGTAATTCGAAGCTTGAGACGGCATTAGTAACAGGGTTTAGTGGGTTTATCACTCAAGCATTAGATATTGAGCAAGTAGATGATTGTAATATAGTTTTAAATTATACAGGTAAGACATCTAAGGGTAAAACTACTACAAGTAAATTAGCTTTAACACCTTTCGGTAAACCTAAAAATTTAATAAGGAACTTTAATGAAACAATTGCGAGTTCAGAAATATCAATGGCTAGTTTTGGGATAATTCCTTATATTATGGATGATAAGACAGCTGGATATGACATTAATCAAAAATCAAATAAGAATAATCTTATAAAAGAAATAATGGCATTATCCGATGGTGATGTTAAGCGTAGATTTAATGATAGAGAAGACAAGAGATTCTATTGTCCTGTAGTAATGAGTACAGAAGAAAGCATTGCAGATGCTATTTCAGATACTACTAAGAAAGGTGCTTACTATAGGTTTATAGAGATAGAGTGTAATAATGATCTTACTGATAGTGGAGAACATGCAGAACAACTAGATGAATTCATGGATACCAATTATGGAGAGGCTGGAGAAGAGTTTGCTAAATACCTTATAGGTAGATATGATACAGAGACATTGGTTAAGGAATACTTAGATACTGTGAAAGTGATACGTAATAAAAAAGGTGTTAATCATCGTGCAGCAAAGAGAATAGCAGTAATTATATTTACAGCACAGCTAGTAAATGAGTGTTTTGATTTAAACATTGATATTGATAAACTACTTGATATGTTAAATCAACAAATAAATAAAGCATTTGAAAAGTCAAATAAAGTGCTTGCAGAGTTAAAGAAATTACATGAATATATAAATGATAATCAGAAGTATTTCAAGAGCCTAAAAGAGTTTAAGAGGGATGAATGCCTTGGCATATATGATTATGATTCTACTAATAAATCAAAACAGTTAATCATTGAGACAGCAGCATTTAATCATATTATAAATGGTGGTAAACCAAATGATTATTTAGACTTTGCCAATAAAACAAAAGATAATGATGGAAATATAGACATTGGAAGTAATAAAGGAACAAAGATTATTAAGGCATGGAAAGCTGATGGATATCTATTATCTGGTGGAAGTCATGGGATTACAAGTAAGAATACATCTGGAAGAAAATTAGATGGAAAACAAAGACAAGTCTATATAATTGATTTCAAGGCTTTAGAGGACATTTAAGTAGTAAATGAATAGACTTGAGTTTTACGCTCGAGTCTATTCATTTCAATCAAGGATTAAGTAATAACGTGTTTATATAGAAAGCATAGGAAATAAAATGACCCAACAATTTAGAAATAATATTAAATGGTTCTGAAAGTATGAAGGGATGAAAGGAGAAAGAAAAATACATGATAACTGGAATTGGAGCAATAAAAGGGATAAATATTAGTGGAATAGGAAATTTTAGAGGCATTACTATAAATAATGGGGGACATTCATCTGGTGGACATAGAGTTTCAATTATTAAAAAGTTCGGTGGTAAATATAGACAAGTTCCTTATATTAATGAATATATAAAGGAAATAGCAGAGGAAAATAGATGTCATACATTTGTTGAATTAACAGGTGGTGGTGGAAGAACTATACTTAATTTACCTACATTTGAGATAGACGGTGGCATTTATAAATTTGGTAGGAAGATATACAATGAGTATGATAGAGGACTATGTAACTTGTTTAAATGTGTTAAAGACCCAATCAAGGTACAACAGTTAAAAGCATTATTAATTAATTTAGGTAGAAATGAGGGACTTTATAAATATGCTATAGACAATAAGAGTAATAAAGATATAAATGAATTATTATCAGCAGCCTTTACATACATGGCAGCAATGTTAAGTTGGTCAGGCAACTGTCAAAAAGACGGATATTTGAAGGGAAGGACAGAGGAGGATGCTATAAAAATTGAAAATGATTACTTTAGAAAAATAAAACAATTGCCAAAAAAGAGTCATGTACTGGAAGATATAGAAGTAGTAAATGGTAGTTATGAACCACTACTAATTAAGTATGGGGCAGATCCAAGGGTAGTAAAATATATAGACCCTCCTTATCACCCAATAACTAGACACCAAGCAGGACTTGACATTTATGACCTTGAGTGGAAAAGGAAAGACCATCAAAAATTAGTGAGTGAACTTCTAGAGTGTAGGTCATGGATTTTAAGTGGATATGACCCCCTAGTATGGGGATGTGAAGACTACTTACCATTAGAGAAGGCTGGTGCAAAAAAGGTAAGTCTAGGGGTGTTTAGGAGTGGTACTAATTCAACTGAAACACGGAAATTTAATAAAGAAGAATACTTATGGATTATGAAATAAGTCACTAAAGTCACATAAAAGGTATCATGAGGTTTATTAGAACTTCATGATACCTTTTATTTTTATCTAAACTAATTGGAAATCAAACATACAAATGACTGTATCAATTTGACTAAGGCTTGTATGAATAATGGGTTAACATTACTAAAACAAAGAATAGCCTAATAATAAGCAGGTGGTAGAGATATAAATATAAATTATTAAATGTTAAGGAGACTTTTAATAGTTTAAATTCAAAATCAAATGGAGGAAGAATACTATGAGAACAAAACAAATAACTCAAGCAATGAAGAAGTGCTACCTTATCATTAATCATAAGGTAATGAAAGAAGTAGCTGACATGGGAGCTTTAGAGGATTTAGGAGAAAACAGGATTGGAACCAATAAATACTTTGGTATTAATGGTACTAACACTTGTATTGTAAGAGTAGCACAGAACTTAGATTACGGAGCTTATTGTATAATCAATAAATATATTCAAAGAACAGATGGAAAAGAAATAGACCTTATAAAAAGACTAAGGCAATTCAGTTTTCATATGGATGACAGTTGTACAGGTAGTGGAAGAATAAGAACTAGAACAGGGACAAATGAACTAGTAAAAAAATTAGGTTATAACACTAAAAGTGGCACTAATATTGAATCGATAATACACACCTTAAGAACAGGGAAAATTATAAATCAGAAAACAGGGTTACAGGTACATCACGAAATAAGTGTATTTGATCATAGGGTAGAAGTTTGTTTATTACTTCCAGAAGAGATGCATAAGGAAATACACAAAAGAGTTGGACAATACTCACGTAGAGATAAAAATCAATCAGTCATAGAAAATGTTATAGAGTTTAAATGTTTATACCATGAATTAAAGTCAAGTGAATTATATAACCAAGTAATATAAAAACAGTAGTTAGGAGGGAGGATATGGGTAAGATATTTGATGTTCTTAAGGCTCACCAGATTAGCCTAGGAGAGTTTAAAGGGAAAGTGGATGAAGAACAAGGGACAGTTACTAAAACTGTCCCAAAGATTAATGGGGTACGTATAGAGACTAAGGGAAAGACAGATGAAACTAAAGAACTATATGAAGTACTAGGAATTGATTCAAGAATGTTAGAAAACCTTAAAGAAATAGAAAAACAAATATATGCAATAGGAATTTATATAATGCAGA
>MTKW01000900.1_pt1 | contig 14251 bp, 12 predicted proteins | sample 1042761 | NCBI WGS metagenome assembly MTKW01 (sample SAMN06205366, study PRJNA360243) | anaerobic digester metagenome | biome: Wastewater treatment plant; feature: Anaerobic digester sludge; material: sludge; isolation source: anaerobic digester fed with sludge from wastewater treatment plant ...
TTGGTAGAAAATATCAGCATTCGCACCGGTGATGGACCCCTGAATCCATGGCTTCAGGAATGCCCCGATCCCGTTACGCGGGTAGCATGGGGAAACTATGCATCCATAGCACCATCCGTAGCACGGCAAATGAATCTTAAGAATGGGGATATCATCCGTTTGGGAACTCTTGTGATTCCTGCATTTGTTCAACCCGGGCAGGCTGACAAAACCATTTCTATTGCTCTGGGATACGGACGTGTGAAAGGTGTTCCGCAAGAGCTGATCACAGGTGTTAATGCTTATCCGCTCACAAAAATTGAAAACGGTTTCCGCCACTTTGCCATTTCAGGTTTTTCCATTGAAAAAACAGGAGAATTTGAGCAGCTTGCGTTGTTGCAGGGGCATCAGTCAATGGAGGGACGTGCGATAATTCGTGAGTCAACTTTCAATGAATGGACAAAAAATCCTGCAGCAGGAAATGAACTGCACGAAGAGATTGAGCGACATCAAACTACTTTATATAAAAAACAGGAATATAAAGGGCATAAATGGGGAATGGCAATTGACCTGAACACGTGTATTGGCTGCAATGCCTGTGTTTTGGCATGCAACACCGAAAACAACATTCCGGTTGTTGGCAAAAAGGAGACTATCCGCCATCACGAAATGCACTGGATTCGTATTGACCGCTACTACAACGGCAGTGAGGAAAATCCCGAAGTGGTCAGGCAGCCGGTTATGTGTCAGCATTGCGGAAATGCACCGTGTGAAAACGTTTGTCCGGTGGCTGCCACCACACATTCCGATGAAGGGCTGAACCAGATGACATACAACCGCTGTATAGGCACACGCTATTGCAACAACAACTGCCCATATAAAGTGAGGAGATTCAACTGGCTTGATTACACCGGTGCAGACTCCATTCCCAACAACAGATATGACCCGGCAGGCATGACAGTTGATCTGACCAGAATGCGTCACAACCCAGATGTTACGGTTCGTGCAAAAGGAGTGATTGAAAAATGCTCATTTTGTGTTCAGCGCATTCAGGAGAAAAAGCTGGAAGCCAAGCTTGAAGGGCGTCAGCTGGAAGATGGAGAACTGCAGACAGCATGTCAGCAGACCTGCCCAACAGATGCCATTGTTTTTGGCGACCTGAATGATCCCAACAGCAAAGTTTCCAAACTGAAGAGCGACCCAAGAAATTATCACTTGCTTGAAGAGCTGCATACGCTCCCAAGTGTCGGATATCTGACAAAAATTAGAAATAAAAGCTAAAACTGACCTTTTATGATGCATGTATCACCGGCAAGAGAGCCGCTTATTAAAGGAGAAAAATCCTACAGGGATATCACAGATGATGTGCTGGCGCCTATCACCGGGAAGCCCGGGAGAACCTGGTATTTGGGATTTGGCGTTTCATTTATTGTTATGCTGATTGGCTTTGGCATGATGACCTATACTGTTTGGTTCGGTATAGGTGTGTGGGGATTAAACAGAACCATTGGCTGGGGCTGGGATATCACCAACTTCGTGTGGTGGGTTGGTATCGGGCATGCGGGAACTTTTATTTCAGCCATACTGTTGCTGTTCAGGCAGAAATGGCGTACCAGCATCAACCGGGCTGCAGAGGCAATGACCATATTTGCCGTGATGTGTGCCGGTATTTTTCCACTTATCCATTTAGGGCGGTTGCCGCTTAGTTTTTTTATTTTTCCATATCCAAACACACGTGAATTGTGGGTGAACTTCAACTCGCCTCTGGTCTGGGACGTGTTTGCCATTACCACCTATCTGCTGGTTTCCATACTATTCTGGTATATGGGACTTATTCCCGACCTGGGGACAATCCGCGACCGGATGAAGACCAGTTGGAAGAAAAAAGTGTATAACTTTTTTAGTTTTGGATGGAAAGGCTCTGCACGCCACTGGCAGCGCCATGAATCCATGAGCCTGATTCTTGCCGGACTTGCTGCTCCCCTCGTTCTGTCGGTGCACACCATAGTTAGCTTTGACTTTGCCACTTCGATAATTCCCGGCTGGCATACAACCATTTTTCCGCCCTATTTTGTTTCGGGCGCAGTTTTTTCGGGGTTTGCCATGGTGCTCACATTGATGATTGTTACAAGAAAAGCACTGAATCTTCAGGAATATATTACCGTCGGACACGTTGAGTCGATGAACAAAGTGGTTATTGCCACCGGCTCAATTGTTGGAATTGCATATATCACCGAACTTTTCATATCATGGTACAGCGGAGTGGAATATGAGCGCTACGCATTTATGAACAGGGCATTTGGTCCTTATGCCTGGGCATACTGGATTATGATGACCTGCAATGTGATTTCTCCCCAGTTATTGTGGATTAAAAAGTTGCGCCGCAACCTCACCTTTACTTTTATTTTGTCAATTTTCATAAATATCGGGATGTGGTTTGAGCGGTTTGTCATTGTTGTGACCTCTTTGCATCGTGATTATTTGCCTTCAAGCTGGTCAATGTATAAACCAACTTGGGTTGAAGTAGCCATATTCTTAGGAACTTTCGGACTATTCTTCACACTGTTTTTTCTTTTTATCAGGGTATTTCCTGTTATTGCAATTGCTGAAGTGAAGACGATAGCACGCTCTTCTGCCCGGAAATTTATTCCAAAGCCTGTTAAAACTCAACTTACTGAAAAAAATTGATTATGGGAACAATAGTATATGGACATTTTACTGACGAGCCGGATTTGCTGAATGCGGTGAAAGCACTTCAGGCGAAGGNNAATACTGTTAGCTGGCCACTGATTTTTGGCGGGAAACCCTATTTTTCCGTTCTGTCATTTATTCCTCCAACCTTTGAGATATCGGTACTGTTTGCTGCATTCGGCTTGGTGTTTGCCTTTCTGATTAGTTCAAATCTTGGGCCGGGTTCAATACCCGATATTTTGGATGAAGAGGTTACCGATGATCACTTTCAGATTATCCTTTCGGCAAAAGAGAACCGGTTATCCGAAAACGAACTCGCCGAAGCGCTTGAGGCGACCGGCGCACTTGATGTTAAACAAGTTAATCCGAAAAAATAATGGAAAAACATAGCATACCGGAATATGTTCCGTTTACATTCACTAAGAAATTAAAAATATGGCTCGGAGTTGCAGCGGGGATAGGGCTATTAGCGCTGCTCTGGGCAATTTTTGTAAGTCAGGTTCCATCTTCACGAATATGGGCAAACCTCTGGATGAATGCTTTAATGTTTCTGTTTATTGGATTGGGTGCGCTTTTTTTCTGGACTGTCAATACTTTGGGCGAATCATCCTGGCAGATTAATATTCAACGGATAATGGAATCCATGTCATTGACCATTCCATTTGCAATTATCTTTTTTGTGGCTGCTTTCCCCGGACTTAAAGAACTGTTTGAATGGGCAAATACCGAGCATCTCGATCATGTGCTCCGGGAGAAGACGCCTTATTTGAATCTCCCTTTCTGGCTGCTTCGTCTTGTGATTTATTTTGCATTATGGAGTTTCTTTGCACTCTATCTGCGTAAAATATCTGTGAAGAATGATTTTGAACCAGACGAAAAATACCTTGTCCGCCTGCGGAGAGCTTCAGGCTGGTTTATGGTGGTTTTTGCCATCAGCAGCTCCACATCTGCATGGGACTGGCTCATGTCAATTGATGGACACTGGTTTAGTACCCTTTATGGCTGGTACACTTTTTCAGGAATGTTTGTGGCTGCCCTTGCAGTAATTACAATTATCACGATATTTTTCAAACATTTCAATATCCTCCCTAATGTAAATACGGAGCATTTGCATGATTTGGGAAAATATATTTTTGCTTTCAGCATTTTTTGGGCATATCTCTGGCTGAGCCAGTATCTGCTCATTTGGTACAGCAATATCCCGGAAGAGACTGTTTATTATGTTCAGCGGGTGGACCATTTCAATACTCTGTTTTATGCTAATTTGATTATAAATTTTGTTTTTCCATTTTTTGCACTGATGACTCGAGGTTCAAAAAGACAGCCGCTCTATTTGGGAGTTATTTCGTTTATTGTATTAATTGGACACTATCTTGATTTATATTTAGCCATTATGCCGGGCGCAGTTGGAAATGAAAATTCAAAGATTGGATTTCTTGAAATTGGTCTTCCGTTTTTTTATCTGGCTGCGTTCTTAGTGATATTTTTAATATTTTTTGAAAAGGCAAAGCCTGTTCCTTTAAATCATCCGTATGCAATTGAAAGTTCGAGCTATGAAAATATTTAGAAGTACATATTTTATTGGCACCCTTTCCATGATTTTCCTGCTGATTTCCTGTGATGAAAATCGCAATGACCCAGGATGGAGTTTTTTTAATGATATGGAAAAATCGGTTGCTTACGAAACATGGAGTGCCAACCCAAATCTTCCGGAGGGAAGAACGATGACCGGCCCGGTGGAGGGAACGGTAGCTACCCATGAATATGCCTATCGCTTTGAAAAAACACCCGAAGATGAATTGAAGGCAGCAACGATAATGAATCCGTTAGCCGGCGATTTCGATATTGACCGGGCAAAACTGATGTATGACCGGTTTTGCCTGCTGTGCCATGGCGACAAAGGAGATGGGCAAGGCTTCCTTTATACCAGCGGAAAATACCTTATGCCACCTCCAGACTATGGTGCAGAGCGGGCTATGGCAAAATCCGACGGAGAATTGTTTCACAATATTCGCGCCGGGTTTGGCGTGATGGGCGCTTACGGTGCACAAATTTCAGTTGAAGATAGCTGGCAGTTAGTGAACTATATCCGGCATCTGCAAAATGGAAAAGAGTAGATGTGCAACCACCTCTGGCTGCATTCGAGGCTCATTTCTAAATTATCTCTTCAACACTTTTTCTTAAAAAATCGCGGGTATAATAATCCTCATCCACAATTTCACCATCCCACACCACCAGATCAAGGTCAATGGTTCTGGGACCAAATTTGGCAACAGTGCGGTCGCGCCCCAGGCGATCCTCAATACTTTTTAGCAGAAGGGTTAACTCCTGCTTATCGAAAGGTGTTTTTAGCTTCACAGCACCATTGGTAAAATCGGGCTGGTTTTTTATTCCTATGGGTTTTGTTTTCATCAAAGAAGAAACTTTTACCACTTTAACCTCTTTCTCCAAAATCTTTATCATTGAGGAGATATTTTTTTCGGGATCAATGTTTGAACCGATACCTATTATTGCGATATGCTCCGACATTTTAAATTAATTTCTGATTTTTTGCATTTCCAATGAAACTGAACCGGCAAAACGCAGTGCATGTGGTTTATCCACTTCAACCTTTGCCCATTTCACTCTTTTGTCTTCCATGATCAGATCCAAAATTTTTTTTGTTAGCACCTCCAATAAGTTAAACCGTCCGTTCTGTACCAGTTCAATAATCTTTTTTGTAATTATTTTATAATCCAGAATGTCGTCCGGCTCATCCGTCTCAAGCGCTTCCTGTGAAACTTCGGTTTCAATTTCAAAGTTAATAATAACATCCTGCTTGTTCTCCTGCTCTTCGGGATTAAACCCGATATAGGTGCGGAGCAGCAGGTTCTTTACTTTTATCCTGGTCATACTGAAATGATTATTTGTTTCTATCTCTTTTAATCCTTACGGAATTTTGATTGAAAGATAAACAGTTTATCCATTTTGCCCAAGGTTTTCTCCACCATCGGCATATATCAACTGCCCGGTGAGGTGATCATTTCTCAAAATAAAATCGACACTTTTCAGGATTGGTGCCACTCCGCCCGGTTTTTTCATAGGAATATTTTCAGCCAGCTTGTTCAGATAATTTTCATCTTTATCTTCAGGTGGAAGCGTCACTCCCGGTGCAATGGCATTGACCCGAATTGCGGGAGCAAACTCTAGTGCCGCCATTTTAGTAAGCTCCCAAAGTCCTTTTTTGGAGAGCGAATAAGCAGCATGACTGCTTTTGTTAGTGGAAATCCGGGTGTCCACGAAATTGATGATGTTGCCTTTTTTGCAAAAAACGGCAAAATCACGCATGAGCAGAAACGGAGCTTTCAGGTTTATGTCCATTTGTTTGTTGAACAGGTGAGTGTCAGTTTCCTTCAGCCGCCCCGGAGTAAAAACAGATGCATTGTTCACCAATAGTTCAAAGACACCAAATTTTGATACCACTGATGGAATGAGCTGTCCCACTTCATTTTCGTTTGAGAAATTGGCTTTGATTCTATGGAATTTCTGATTGGGATACTTGCTGCTAAGTGAATTTTCCAGCTCTTCTGCCGGTTGTTCCGAAGAGTTGAAATGGATAATAATATTCCATCCGCTGACTGCCAGATGTTCGGCTAAAGAACGCCCCATACGTTTTGGAGCTCCGGTTATGAGCGCTGTTCTATTCATTGCATAAAGTTTTTATAAAAATACAAAATCTGTAGCAGCAAAACATCGGTTGTGAAATTTTGTTTGGGAAGCAGATAGCTTCTGAACAGCTCATTTCTCAAATGGACTCTAAGATTTATTGTATGTGTTGAGCTTGCTCAGGTATTTTCCAATAATATCAAATTCAAGGTTTACCACCGTTCCTTTTTTGTAGGTATGAAAGTTCGTTACCTCATAAGTGAAAGGTATAATGGCTACCTGAAATGAATTGTCTTTTGAGTTTACAACCGTGAGACTGACGCCATCCACTGAAACAGAGCCCTTTTCAACGGTCATGTAGCCTTGCCTTGCCTTTGCAATATCAAAGTCGTATTCAAAGGTATAGTACCAGCTTCCGTCTGCTTCCTCCACTTTTGTGCACACAGCGGTTTGATCCACATGCCCCTGAACAATATGCCCGTCAAGCCGGCCATTCATTACCATGCTGCGCTCAAGATTCACCTTTGAACCAACTTCGAGAAGCCCAAGGTTCGACTTCATCAAGGTCTCCTTTATGGCGGTTACTTTATAGGTTTTATTTTCTTTATCCACTTCCACCACCGTTAAACAGACGCCGTTGTGTGAAAGGCTCTGGTCAACTTTCAACTCGCTGGCAAATGAGCAGGTGATCGTGAAATGAACATTTCCCTTCTCCTTTTCTATTGCCGTTACTGTCCCAAACTCTTCAATTATTCCTGAAAACATATTTAAACTCCTAAAGCTCCCTAAATCCCCCTAGAGGGACTTGAGGAAATATTATACAATTATTATCAATTATTCGCTTATATTTTAAACGCCTTGCTATATAAAATTTGGCACTGTCCTAAACTCCCTTCCCTTTTGGGGAAGGGCCGGGGATGGGGCTTTAAATTCTCCACTCAAATCCCTCCTTGGTGTCTTTTATCTCTATTCCCAATGCATTCAGACCGTCGCGGATTTTATCGGCAGTTGCCCACTCTTTTTTGTTCTTTGCATCAAGCCTGAGATTCAGCAAAAGTTCAACTGCTCTGTTCAGCGTTTCGTCTGTTTTTTCATTCAGAGAACCTGTGTCCGGTACTAATCCCAAAATATCCACAGCAACCGTCTGAAACAATTGTTTCAACTCATTCAGGTCATTCTGACTGATTTTTTCCTGTCCGGTATTGATTATATTTACCATCCGAACACTGTCAAACAGATGTGCAATGGCAATTGGACTGTTTAAATCATCATTTAGCGCTGCAAAACACTTCTCCCTGAGTGCGGCAACATCAATGGTTGATTTTTCTGAAACAGGCAGTTTATCAAGCAATTCCATTGCAGCCCAAAGGCGCTCCAATCCTTTTTCAGATGCCAGCAGCGCTTCGTTTGAAAAATTGAGGGTGCTCCGGTAGTGTGCCTGCAGAATAAAAAAGCGCACGGTCATTGGCGACCACTCCTTTTCCAGTATTTCATGATTTCCCGAAAACAACTCATCCAGGGTGATGAAATTTCCCAATGAGCGTGCCATTTTCTGCCCGTTGATAGTTATCATATTGTTGTGCATCCAGTAACGTGCAGGTCCTCTCCCGTGACCGGCAGATGACTGGGCAATCTCGCATTCGTGATGCGGGAAAATCAGATCCATCCCACCTCCGTGAATATCAAAAACTTCACCTAAGTACTTATTACTCATGGCAGAGCACTCAAGATGCCATCCTGGAAACCCTTCGCTCCACTTCGAAGGCCAGCGCATTATATGCTCAGGCGACGCCTTTTTCCATAGCGCAAAATCGAAGGAGTTCTTCTTCTCATCCTGCCCATCCAGCGGACGGGTGTTGGCTCTTAAATCTTCGAGATTTCTTCCCGAGAGTATTCCGTAATCATATTTTTCATTATACTTTTCTACATCAAAATAAACCGAGCCGTTCACTTCATATGCATATCCATTTCTTAAAATTAAGTCTATATATTGCTGTTGCTCAATGATATGCCCTGAAGCACGCGGCTCAATGCCGGGCGAAAGAACATTCAGCTGCTGCATGTTTTTATGGAAGGTGTTCATATATTTCTGAACAATTTCCATAGGTTCAAGCTGTTCGATACGTGCTTTTTTCAATATTTTATCTTCACCGGACTCTTCAGCTTCATTTTCGAGGTGTCCCACATCTGTTATGTTGCGCACATAGCGAACTTTATATCCAAGAAAGGTGAGATAGCGGTACAACACATCAAAAGTGATGTTTGGGCGTGCATGCCCCAGGTGAGAATCACTGTAAACCGTAGGCCCGCAAACATATAGTCCCACTCTTTTTTCAATCAGTGGTTTGAACAACTCCTTTTTTCGTGTGAGCGTATTGTAAATAGTCAGTTGATTCTTCATAGCAGCTGAAATGTTGTATCAAAAGTAAATATCATGTGAAATGCTCAGACTTGCAGTTGAGTTTTTTCTTCAGTTTTCAAGCGTTGCATTTTCAGAAGAGCCATCAAATTCTTCAATTTCATCAATTTCCTCCTCATGTTTGTCTTTGCCGAGACTGTTGAATTGTTTCCGGTAGAACAGAATTAAAGAGAAAATACCAACAGTGATTGATGAATCGGCAATATTAAATACTGGTCTAAAAAAGGTAAAGTTATTTCCTCCCCAAATGGGCAGCCATTGGGGCAGCGTAGTCTGAATAATTGGAAAATAGAACATATCCACCACCCTACCGTGAAGTAATGATGAATACCCGCCATTTGCAGGCATAAACTCAGCTACTCGACCGTAACTGTCGCTGAAAATTATTCCGTAGAACAGGCTGTCGATAATATTACCAACGGCTCCCGCAAAGATGAGTGCGATGCACACTAAAAAACCGAAGGGAGACTCCTTGATTCGGGCAAGCCTGAAAAGATACCAGCCAATGGCAATGACTGCAACAATTCTGAAAATGCTTAAAAAAAGTTTTCCATATTCGCCGGCAAACTCAAAGCCAAATGCCATTCCGTTGTTCTCCACAAAATGGATGATGAACCAATCCTTGAAAACAACGATCTCTTCGCCCAATGACAAACTGGTTTTTATCCAGACTTTAAGAGCCTGGTCTGCAGTTAAAATAAGAAAAATGATGCACAGCAGCTTGCGCGTACGGTTTTTCATGTTAAGTAACAAATTTTTCTGTTTTTAACTTCAATTTCCGCGAAACATTAAAGTTTATCCTGGCAGCTACTTTTGGTTCTTTTTTGCATCAATGCTCAAAGTTGCATGAGGCACTGCGCGCAAACGCTCTTTAGGAATCAGATTCCCGGTTTCGCGACAAATTCCATAGGTTTTGTTCTCAATGCGAACAAGCGCTGCCTGCAAATGCTGAATAAACTTCAATTGCCTTTGAGCAAGTTTGCCTGCTTCTTCCTTGGAAAGGGTAGCGGCGCCCTCTTCAAGAACCTTAAATGTAGGCGAAGTATCCTGTGTATCGTTACCATCGCCAAGAGTAATGGAATTTCTGTACATCTGATAATCATCCTGTGCTTTTTTTAATTTTTCCAGAATAAGCTCTTTAAATTCCATCAGCTCCTTATCCGAATATCTGGTCTTTTTCACCATAACAATAGGATTTAAAATTTTCAAACTTCCATTTGTAGATTTGCTCCAAAATAGCAAAAATTATTACTATTTTCAAGCACTACATGAATTCTCAAACCTGTTTTTCAACAATAATCTTTACCAATATATCCTTATCAATCTCAACCTCTCTGGCATTCTCCGTATTCAGCACTTTTGCCAGACGGAGATCAGTTGCCAAAGTTTGAGTGCAAATATAACTTTTAAAATTCATCACTGCACTGTTTATTTCATCATGCTCCTGAATCACCAGTCTTATTCTGTCTGTTACTTCAAAACCGCTCTCCTTCCTGAGATTTTGAATTTTATTGATGAATTCGCGGGCAATGCCTTCCTGTTTCAGCTCTTCGGTTAATTCAATATCCAGCGCTATGGTCATTTGTCCCTCAGTTGCTACCACCATGCCCGGGATATCTTCGGTGAGAATTTCAACATCGCCCAGTGCAATTTCGACCTGCCGGTTGCCGGCTTCAATATTTACAGAACCATTACTTTCCAGTTGTGCAATTTTGTGCTGATCAAACTGTGCAATTGCTGCTGAAACTTCTTTCATCAGCTTTCCAAACCTTGGTCCAAGCTTTTTAAAATCAGGTTTCACCTTCTTTTTGATGATACCCTCTGTGTCTGTGATGTATTCCACATTTTTTACGTTCACCTCTGCAAGAATAATATCTTTCACTGCCTCAAACTGCTCCCTGAAATGTGCGTTGAGAACAGGAACCATGATTTTTGCCAATGGTTGCCGGACTTTCAGTTTCTCTTTTCGGCGCAACGCCAAAATCAGGGAAGATGCTCTCTGCGCAATGGTCATTTTTTCTTCCAGATTCTTATCAATCAGCGCCTCATCGTATTTCGGAAAATCGACCAGATGAACACTCTGAAGCGGCTCCTTTCCGGTTATATTATTCAAATCGTTGTAGAGCAGATCGGCATAGAACGGAGCGACAGGCGCCATGAGCTTCGCAACGGTTGTCAATGCAGTGTACAATGTCTGGAAGGCTGAAATTTTATCTTCGGAATAACCGCCGCCCCAGTATCTTTTTCTGCTTAATCTCACAAACCAGTTGCTCAGATTTTCAGTAACAAATTCCGAGATGGCACGTCCTGCCCGTGTGGGTTCATAAGTTTCATAACTTTCACCCACTTCTTTCACCAGTGAGTTGAGCAGTGAAATTATCCAGCGGTCAAGCTCCGGACGCTGAACTATGGGAATATCTTTTTCTGCATATCGGAAATTATCCACATTGGCATACAATGCAAAAAAGTTGTAGGTGTTGTAAAGCGTTCCGAAGAATTTCCTTTTTACTTCCTCTACACCATCCATATCAAATTTCAGGTTATCCCAGGGCTGGGAGTTGGTAATCATATACCAGCGCAACGGGTCGGAACCGTAATTTTTGATGGTTTCAAACGGGTCAACGGCATTGCCGAGGCGTTTCGACATTTTGTTCCCATTTTTGTCCAGCACCAGACCGTTAGAAATAATATTTTTAAATGCTACCGAATCGCTTACCATGGTGGCAATGGCGTGCAACGTAAAAAACCATCCGCGGGTCTGGTCCACACCTTCTGCAATAAAATCGGCAGGGAAAAGGGAGGGAGCCCCTTCCCCGACCCTTACAGCCCCATCCCCGACCCTATCCCTTAGGGGAAGGGAGTTTAAGACAGTGGTTATTTTGTGAAGTACTCCTTCAATATCATTGATAATTTCCTCATTTGAAAAACGAATTACCTCAAAGCCTAATTCATTCAGAATTTGGGTGCTTTGTTCATCAGAAATATGATTTTCAGGAAGTGAATGATAACCGCCATCTACTTGAACAATTAATTGTTTTTCCAGACAAACGAAATCAGCAATAAACTGATCAATAATATGTTGCCGCCGAAATTTATATCCATCCAATTGTTTCTCTTTCAAATTCTTCCAAAGAAAAACCTCAGCATCAGTCAGATTTTGTTTTTGTTTTTGAGCCAACTCTTTTAAGAGACCATAACTTGAATCCCTTGCAGTTTGCCAGTTCGGAGCCTGCACTCCCCCTTTGGGGGAGCCGGAGGGGGCTTCTATTCCTCCCCCTTTGGGGGAGTTAGAGGGAGCCTCAAACGGATAGTGGTGCTGTGCATAAGGCATCGCCCCCGAATCAAACCAAACATCAATCAGATCGGGTTCGCGGAACATTTTTTTGCCCGTTGGTGAAACCAGAATTATATTATCAATATAAGGTTTGTGAAGGTCAATTTTTTCATAATTCTCTTTCGAGAGGTTACCGGGCTCAAAATCTGAATAGGGATTTTCGGTCATTACACCTGCTTCCATTGACTTCCCGATTTCAGCCATCAGCTCTTCTGTTGAGCCGATGCAAATTTCTTCTGTTCCGTCTTCTGTACGCCAGATTGGCAGCGGAGTTCCCCAAAAGCGCGAGCGGCTCAGGTTCCAGTCCACCAGATTTTCCAGCCAGTTGCCAAATCGCCCGATTCCGGTTGATGCAGGTTTCCAGTTAATGGTGTTGTTCAGTTCAACCATCCGTTCTTTGACCGCAGTAGTTTTAATAAACCAGGAATCGAGTGGATAATAGAGCACCGGCTTATCGGTTCTCCAGCAGTGTGGATAGGTGTGCACATATTTTTCAATCTTGAAAGCTTTATTTTCCAGCTTCAGCATCACGGAAATATCCACATCAACGGTGGGGTCGGCTTCAGTCAACTTTTCGTCGTATTCGTTTTTTACATACCGACCGGAAAAATCACGGTATTTATCAGTGTTTACATAATTTTCAACAAAACTTCCTTCCATTTCCGCAATACGGAAAAAACGTCCTTTTCGATCTACCAGAGCTTGTGTTTTACCGTCAGCATCTTCAACAATCAACGGGGAAATGCCGGTTTGTTTTGCCACGCGGTCGTCATCTGCACCAAAAGTGGGTGCAATGTGCACAATCCCGGTGCCATCTTCGGTAGTTACAAAATCACCGGTTATCACTTCAAAAGCCCTTCCTTTGGGTTTCACCCAGTCAATGAGCTGCTCATAGCTGACACCTGTCAGTTGATTTCCTGTATATTCAGCCAATATTTTGTAGGGTATGTTTTTGTTGCCGTGTTTATATTCATCAAACGGGGCGTTTTCGTTAGCCGCATCAAAATATACTTTCAGCAGTTCTCTTGCAAGAATCAGCGTAACCGGAGTTCCTGAATAGGGGTTGAGAGTGAGAATTTTCACATACTTAATTTGTGCTCCAACAGCAAGGGCAGTATTTGAAGGCAGTGTCCATGGAGTGGTAGTCCATGCCAAAAAATAGAGATCAGTCTCAACACCTTTAAAAAGAAATTCAGAATTCTGATTGCGAACAGCTTTAAACTGAGCCACTACAGTGGTGTCTTTCACATCGCGGTAGCATCCCGGCTGGTTCAGCTCGTGGGAGCTGAGCCCTGTGCCTGCGGCAGGTGAATAGGGCTGAATCGTGTAGCCTTTGTAGAGCAGTCCCTTGTCGTAGATTTGTTTCAGCAGCCACCACACCGTTTCAATATATTTGCTTTCATAGGTAACATACGGGTCGTCCATGTTTACCCAGTATCCCATAATCCGGGTGAGTTCTTCCCATTCGCGGGTATATTTCATCACCTCTTTCCGGCAGGCAGCATTATATTCTTCAATGGAGATTTTCTTCCCAATATCTTCTTTTGATATGTTCAGCGATTGCTCAACACTCAGTTCAACAGGCAGCCCGTGGGTGTCCCATCCCGCTTTGCGATATACCCGATGTCCCTTCATGGTTTTATAGCGGCAGAAAATATCCTTGATAGCGCGTGCCATCACATGGTGAATTCCCGGCATTCCATTGGCAGAGGGTGGTCCTTCATAAAAGATAAATGATGGATGCCCTGCGCGGGTGGAAATACTTTTATGAAATGTATCGTCTTCCTCCCAGCGTTTTAAAACCTCATTGTTGACTTGTGATAAATCTAACTGCTTGTATTCCTGAAATTTATTTAACATAAAACTCTCCTTATCTGCGATATTTCTAAAAAAATGCAAATATAGGAATTTTTTAGGGTGGATGTTTTTATATGTAAGGCTAAATCAACAATCTGTACTTTTGCCTGACTTGAATAATTTCCATTAGTTCGTAAAAAAAATAAAGCAACAAAGTTTGATAACCCTATCCCGGATAAACCAGAAAGGGCAAATGACAAAAAATACCTGACCATTAAACATTTTCCACATTCAACCGTTACAATATTTTTGTTGTGCGTATATTTGACCAGAAATTCATATTAGAAACTAAAATCTGTAATTTATTTAAAATTCTTAAAAAAAAA
>MTKW01003634.1_pt1 | contig 14249 bp, 10 predicted proteins | sample 1042761 | NCBI WGS metagenome assembly MTKW01 (sample SAMN06205366, study PRJNA360243) | anaerobic digester metagenome | biome: Wastewater treatment plant; feature: Anaerobic digester sludge; material: sludge; isolation source: anaerobic digester fed with sludge from wastewater treatment plant ...
CCAGAACCAGATTACTTTAAATTTCGCAATAGACTTGTAGCGGCGCTCACAAAAGCCGTTTTAATCATCGAAGCTAAATATCGCTCAGGCACAATAATAACGGTTGGTTACGCCTTAGAAAAAGGGAGTGATGTTTTCTGTGTTCCTGAGCGCGCTGGCCGTAATAGTGGCTGTAATAGACTGATAAAAGATGGTGCTTATCTTGTCGAGAGCGCAAGTGACATTATAAAACTCTGGCCAAACTAAGAAAATAAAAAATGTTTTATTTATTATAAATAAAGAGAAAATTCACAAAGTTTTACATTTGACAAGCGCAAAAAAACCCTCTATATTTTATAACCGATAGGAGGCTTTGTGAAACTAGTAATTGTTGAATCCCCAAGCAAAATTAAAACGATCGAACGCTACTTAAGTGACGAGTACAAAGTACTCGCTAGCTATGGTCATATCGTCGACCTTTCAACACGTGGTCGCAAGAATTTAGGTATTAATCTTGAAACTTTTGAAGGTGACTATGTATTAGATAAGAGTCGGCAAAAAGTTGCAGATACGCTAAAAAAAGCTAAAAATGAAAGTAGTGAAGTCTACCTTGCCACTGACCCTGATCGTGAAGGTGAAGCAATTGCGGTGCACATCGCTAAACTTTTAAACCTTGATTTAAATACGACTAAGCGTCTTGAGTTTCATGAGATTACGCGGGACGGGATTACTAATGCCCTCGCTGCGCCACGCTTGCTTAATGAAGACCTTTTTAATAGCCAAGAAGCTAGAAGAATGCTTGACCGTATTGTTGGCTTTGAACTGTCTAGTCTCTTAAATCAAAAAATAAATGTTAAAAGCGCTGGGCGAGTTCAAAGTGCGGTTTTAAAACTAATCGTTGATAAGGAAAACGAAATCACTGCTTTTGTCCCTGAAGAATATTGGACACTAAAAATTGACACTAAATATGACGATGCTCTTTTTAGTGTGAATTTTAATAAGAGTTACGCTGGTGATACTAAGATTGTTAACGAAGCGATGAAAAATGATATCGTTAGTAAACTAGCGCCTAAAATTGTTGTGACTGATGTTAAAAGTGAAATTAAACACACTAATCCTAAGCCGCCTTTTACCACATCAACCTTGCAACAAGAAGCAAGTAGTAAATTTAAATATAGTGCTTCCCGCACTTCACGGATTATCCAAAAACTCTATGAAGGTATACAAATTAACGGGATTGAAACGGGGTTAGTAACTTATATTCGTACTGACTCGACAAGACTCGCGCCAAGCTTTGTCGCTAATGCATCACAACGCATCGTTAAAGAATATGGGGCCGAATATCTTGGTCGTACTCAAGCGCGTGGTAAAACACTACAAAATGTCCAAGATGCTCACGAAGCGATTCGTCCCACGAACTTAAACTTTACTCCTGATTCAATTAAAGATTCATTAACGAGAGAAGAATATAATTTGTATTCACTTATTTACACACGAGCACTTGCAAGTTTAATGGTCGGTAGTAAAGAACAAGTTACGCGTTATACATTTAATTCAAATGGTACTATTTTCAATGCGACATCAACAATCTTAATATTCCCGGGCTTTAGAAAAATTTATGGGAAAGATGAAGAAACAGTAGATGACTCAGCGCTTCCGCAAATGCATGTTGGTAGTGAATTACCAATTATTGATGTTATAACTGAACAAAAATTTACTGAACCACCTGCGCGTTACAGTGAAGGCCGCTTAATTAAAACGATGGAAGAACTCGGTATTGGTCGACCATCAACTTATGCACCAACGATTGAAATATTACAAAAACGTAAATATGTATCTAGCCTTAAAGGTACGCTTAAGCCAACGGATATTGGCTTTAGACAAATTGATGCTCTTAGCGAATTTTTCCCAAGTATTATTAGTAGTGATTACACTGCTTCAATGGAAAATGAATTAGATAAAATAGCAAATGGCGAAGGCGATAAAGTTGAATTTCTTAGTGATTTCTACAGTGACTTTAGTCAAAAAATTGATGATGCGCGCAAAGGAATGAAGAAACTACCGCCAGAAAAGGTCGGTCGCGATTGTCCAAAGTGTGGCTCAAACTTAGTGTACCGCGAAGGACCATATGGTCGCTTTATTGGCTGCGAAACTTTCCCGAAATGTAAATACACCGAATTCATTGTTGAATACACTGGTGAAAATTGTCCAAAATGTAATGAGCCTTTAACTTATCGTTATGATTCACGTAATCGTAAATATATTCGTTGCTCAAATTATAAAAGTTGTGATTATTCCGCAACTATTAAAAGTACTAGACGTAAAAAATAACTCATTTTTGTAGGGAAATTGCCGTTTTCTTGCTATAATCTCATTGTGGAACAAGTAGTAATTATTGGTGGTGGATTAGCAGGAGTAGAAGCGGCTTTTTTTCTTGCGGAAAAAGGGATTAAAGTTAAGTTATATGAAATGCGTCCTGGTGTCATGACGCCTGCTCATCATAGCGCGAAGCTTGGTGAACTTGTGTGTTCTAATTCATTAAAGAGTAAAGAACTTACAAACGCATGCGGTTTACTTAAGAAAGAAATGGAAATATATAATTCACTAATGACAAGTGTTGCTGCGCGTGTTAGTGTTCCAGGCGGTAATGCTCTTTGCGTTGATCGTGAACTTTATAGCGAAGAAGTAACAAGGATTATTACTACTCATCCGCTTATTAAAGTAGTGAACGAAGAAGTAGTCGAACTTCCTTCTCATGTTCCTGTTATTATTGCCAGCGGACCTTTAACTAGTAAAGGCTTAGAGAACACGATTAGTAAACTTATCGATACAGCGTTTCTACATTTTTTTGACGCTAGTGCACCAATCATTGAAAAAGATTCAATTAATATGGATATCGCTTATTATAAATCGCGCTATGATCAAGGGGACGATGCTTATATTAATTGTCCATTTACAAAAGAAGAATATTATCGATTTTATGATGAATTAATTAACGCTAAACTAGCGCCAATTCATGAAATGGATACGAAATACTTTGATGCCTGTATGCCATTAGAAGTAATAGCGAAGAGAGGACCTAAAACCTTACGCTTTGGACCACTTAAACCACGCGGACTTGGTAAAGATGAGCATCATAAACCTTATGCTGTCCTTCAACTTCGGCAAGATAATGTAATTGGCTCGCTTTATAACTTAGTCGGCTTTCAAACAAACTTAACTTATGCTGAACAGCGCCGTGTATTTAGACTTATACCCGGTTTAGAAAACGCTGAGTTTGTTCGTTACGGATTAATGCACCGCAATACATTTGTTAATGCACCGCGTGTCCTAAATTTAGATAAGTCACTTAAAGTTAACAATGATATTTATATTGCTGGTCAACTTAGTGGCGTTGAAGGTTATGTTGAAAGTGCCGCTAGCGGGCTTTATGTTGCCCTTAATGTTTACGCTAAAATAAAAGGTGTAAAATTAGAGTATCCGTGTGAGACAATGCTTGGTAGTTTAATGCATTACTTAAATAACGCCAATCCAGAAAACTTTGCTCCAATGAACGCTAATTTTGGAATAGTTCGAGGTGCTACTAAACAAAACCGCATGGAAATTGCCGAGAAATCATTAAAAATAACGCAAAAATATAAGGAGTACATTGAGTCATTAAATGAATAGACCTTTACAAGAGTTTCAAGATTACTTACGTTACACTAGACGCTTTTCAGAAAACACAGTCATTGCTTATATAAGTGACATTGAAACTTTTTATTTATTTCTCGCTAATCAGAATATGCGTGACGACGAGGTTGATAAACCATTAATCCGGTTATATTTAAAAGATCAAATTGATAAATATGTATCGCGGCGCAGCATCCAGCGCCGACTAGCAAGCTTACGCCATTACTATTCATTTTTACAAGATAAGCGCTATGTGAAAGATAATCCCTTTTTAACAGTACAAGCACCAAAAGCAACAAAAGCATTGCCTCGCGTGCTTTATGAAGAAGAGATTCGCTTAATCTTACTCGCTAATGAAAAACGCACTGATTATTTAAGGGATCGTGATCAATTAATTATTGAATTAATGTTTGCAACAGGGTTGCGTGCTAGTGAAGTTATTAATTTAACACTTCAATCTTTTAACTTAAATGAACGCTTTTTAATGGTACTTGGCAAAGGTAAGAAAGAACGAATGGTTCCTTTTACAGACCGAGTACAAGTCTTATTACGCAATTATTTAAATGGTTTACGCAAAGAACTTTTAGCGAAAAGAAAAAGTAGTCAACCGACAAACATTTTATTTCTTAATGCCCAAGGTAATAAATTAACAATCCAAGGGTTACGCTATATATTGCTTTCGATTGAAAAGAAGACGGGGGAGTATGTTAACTTACATCCGCACTTACTCCGCCACTCTTTTGCGACTTATTTATTAGAAAAAGGCGCTAATTTACGGGTCATCCAAGAATTATTAGGGCATGAGTCAATAAACACAACACAAATTTATACGCATGTTAGCGAAGAAAAAATTACAAAAGAGTACTATACTGCTCATCCGCGCGCTAAAAAGAAAATAGACTAATCACTTCATTTAACTTTNNCAAAAAAGGGCTAATACGCACACATTGAATTCCTCGTCCGGTTCTACAGGTGTAGGGACAAGGTTCGAAAATGTGGAGGAAATAACAAAAGGAGGCTCAAACATGAGTGAAGAAGAAAAAGTCGTATTAACTGAGGAGGAAGTAACTCCCGCAATGGAAAATGTCTTACCAGATGAAAATCTACCAGTCATTACCATGAAAAAATTACTTGAAGCTGGGGCACATTTTGGTCACCAAACCAAATTATGGAACCCAAAAATGAAACCATATATTTATGGTTCACGCAACAATGTGCATATCATTGACTTAGAAAAAACAATTGTCAAAATCGAAGAAGCTTACGCTGCATTACGCGAAATTGTTACTCGCGGTGGTAAAGTCTTATTCGTCGGCACCCGTAAACAACATGCAGAACACGTTAAACGTGAAGCGGAACGAAGTGGTTCATTCTATATGAATAATCGTTGGTTAGGTGGTACATTAACAAACTTTAGAACAATTTCAACTCGCGTAAAATATTTACGTGATTTAGAAATGCAAGAAGCTGAAGGTGCTTTTGATCGTCTACCGAAGAAAGAAGCAATCTTAATTCGTAAAGAAATGAAACGCTTAAATGATAACTTTGAAGGCATTAAAGAAATGCGCAAAGTTCCAGAAGCAGTGTTTGTCGTTAGCACGATTGACGAAGCAAACGCAATTAGAGAAGCACGTAACTTAGGTATTCCAGTGTTCGCACTTGTCGATACAAACTGTAATCCAGATGTCGTTGATTACATTATTCCAAGTAATGATGACGCTACTAAAACCGTGCAATTAATGCTTACTTTATTTGCTGACGCGATTGTTGAAGCAAAAGGTGGTATCCCTGTTTTAGCATATACACGCGATGCTGAACCTGAAACTGAAACATTAGAAGAAGCGTTAAAACATAACGAACCACGTGCCCGTCGCACTGACTCCGAAGAACGGCGTCAAGTTCGCAAAGCGCAGACCCAACACAGCGATAAACCAACACGTGTTCGTAAAACTGAAGCTAAAGAAGAAGGTGAAGCTGCTCCAGAAGTAGCGGAAAAACCTGCTGCTGCAGCTAAACCAAAAAAAGAAAAAGAAGTTAAAGAACCGAAAGCTGAAAAAACTGAAGAGCCAAAAGTGAAAGCTGAACCAAAAGCTAAAGCTCCAAAAGCTCCAAAAGTTGAAGAAGTGAAAACTGAAGAAGTAAAAACTGAGAAAGAAGGAGAATAATTAATGGCAAGTTTAATCGATAAAATTAAAGAATTGCGTGAACTTACCGGCGCAGGAATGATGGACTGTAAAAAAGCCCTCGTTGAAAACGGTGAAGATGTTGATAAAGCTAAAGATTGGCTTCGTGAGCAAGGTATCACGACCGCTGCGAAGAAAAGCGGCCGGATTGCTGCTGAAGGCTTAGCGCTTGCAAAAATAGAAGATGGCTACGCTGCTATTGTTGAAGTTAACTGTGAAACTGACTTTGTTAGTCGCGGTGATGACTTTAAAGCGTTAGTGAACACTGTTCTTGATTTATTGCTCAAACATAAACCTGCTAATAAAGAAGCAGCGGATGCAATTATTAATCCACTTTTAGTTGAAGCAACAGTAAAGATTGGTGAAAAATTATCATTCCGTCGTTTTGAACTCGTTAAGGTTGAAGACCGTGGTGCAACTTACATTCATATGGGTGGTAAAATTGCTACTGTCGTACTCTTAGATAAGAAAAATGACGAATTAGCGCATGGCTTAACAATGCACATTGCTGCGAATAGTCCAAGCTATATTACCACTGATGATATTACCGAAGAAGATTACAATCATGAACGCGGTATTCAACTTGAAATTACTAAAAACGATCCACGTTTAGCAGACAAACCAGAAAAAATGCTTAAAAACATCGTTGAAGGTAAAATTAGAAAATACTTTAGTGATTTAGTCTTAGCCGAACAAACATATTTAATGGACGATACAAAGAAAGTTGGTCAAGCCCTAAAAGATCTTGACAATAAAGTCTTAGTGATGTTCCGTTACCAAGTCGGTGAAGGAATTGAAAAACGTCAAGAAGATTTCGCCGCTGAAGTCTTTGGTCAAATTAAATAATAAACCACAAAAAGAAAACACCTTCGGGTGTTTTTTTGGAGGAAAAAAATATGGTATATAAAAGAGTGCTCTTAAAACTAAGTGGAGAAGCCCTTGCCGGTGATAAAAAAAGCGGAATTTATGATCCAAAAGTATTATCCGCGATTTTAAATTTTGTCAAATCATTCCGCCATCATCAAAAATGGGAAATTGGTATCGTTGTTGGCGCTGGTAATATTTGGCGGGGGAAAAACGCTGAACTTATTGGTTTTGACCCTGCTGCTGCTGATTATATGGGGATGACTGCGACATTTTTGAACTCACTAGCGCTGAAAGATTATTTTACGCAAAATGATTTACCTGCTGTTGTCTTAAACGCTTTTGCGGTTGAAGGACTTGCGGAAAAAACTAGTCCAGAATTAGCAAAAAAACATTTAGCGAAGGGAGAAGTTGTCATTTTTGGTGGTGGTACAGGTAAACCGTTCTACACGACTGATACAGGTGCAGCACTCCGCGCTATTGATATGAATGCTGACCTAATTATTTTCGTAAAAGACGGTGTTGACGCTGTTTACATTAAAAATCCGCATCAATATAAAGATGCACAAAAAATAACCCAAGTCACTTACCAAGAACTAATTGATCTTAAAGTTGAAGCGATGGATTTAAGCGCCCTAGAAGTACTAAATAAAACGAACATCACAAGTTTTGTCATTGGTATGGATGAAGTTTTAAACTTCGAACCACTTGAAGAACACATGGAAATTGGTACAATTATAACGAAGAGGTAAAAAATATGGATGAATATGCATTACTCGCTGAAGAGCGAATGGAAAAATCAATTTTGAATTTACAAAGTGAATTTTCAACACTCCGCACCGGACGGGCAAGTGCGGCGTTACTTGACCGGATTGAATGTGATTATTACGGTGAAAAAATGCCAATTAATCAAATTAGTTCAATTAGTGTCCCTGAACCGCGTCAACTTTTAATTAAGCCTTATGATAAAGGTGATATGCGTTCAATTTTAGCGGCAATTAACGCCTCAACACTGGGGATTAACCCGATTAATGATGGCGATACAATTCGCTTAATCTTACCCCCACTTACCGAAGAGCGGCGCCGTGATTTAGTGAAACAAGCTAAAAAGTTTACGGAAGAAGCAAAAATTGCCATTCGTAATATTCGGCGTGACGCTAATACGAGTATTAAAAATGATAAAGATTTAAGTGAAGACATGAGCAAAAGAGCAGAAGAAGCTGTGCAAAAAGTTACTGACGAATATGTCAAAAAAGCTGATGATTTACTTAAAGAAAAAGAAGAAGAAATCTTAACCGTTTAATGTAAATTAACAACTATGAATTAAGCCTTTTACAAGGCTTTTTTCTTTTGTAACACACTAGTGTGTTATCCTAAAATTAATATAAGAGCCAAAAGTAATAAGTAAATCGCGGAAAACATTATTATTCTAGCGAAGAAGACCTGCGGCTTATGTGGGTTAAGAAGCGAAAAGTCTATACTGATACAATCATAAAATTTAATGAAAAAGTAGCGATCTCTTTCCCATCTTTTGATAAAGATTATCCGTTGTATCCTTATTAAAGCTATTAGTGAAATAAATTATTTTTACAAACGCTTTTCTTTTTTAACATTTTAAAAATGTTATTTAATGAAAATAGTTATTCTTATTGTATAATTTAACATATGAGTAAGACGAAGATTACAAACTATGAAAATTATGGCATTAAACATATTGCTTTTATTTTAGATGGTAATGGTAGATGGGCAAAGGCGCGTAAAAGACCAAGAACTTATGGTCATGAAAAAGGTTTTTCCAGTCTTTTTGATGTTGGTATTGCTGTTAGTAAACGTAATATCCCCTTTATGAGTGTATACGCTTTTTCTACAGAAAACTGGTCACGACCAAAAAAAGAAGTCGATTTTTTATTTAGAACACTCGAAAAAAGATTACATAGTGTGTTAAAGAAAGTACAAAAACATAATATTAAAATTGTGACTTCTGGTGACTTAAAAAGATTACCTGAATCAACACAACAAGCGATTAATTACGCAAAAGAAGAATCAAAAAATAATACGGGCACCACATTAAATATTTGTATAAATTATGGTGGTAAAGATGAAATCGTTCGTGCGATTAAAAGACTAGCAGCAGATGAAAGTGTTAATATTCAAGCATTAACACCTGATACTTTTGAAAATTATTTAGATACAAGCGGAATGCCGCCGGTTGATCTTTTAGTGCGTACGAGTGGCGAAATGCGCCTTAGTAATTATATGCTGTGGCAACTAGCCTACGCTGAAATTATATTTACCCCAACTTATTGGCCGGATTATGACGAAGAGTGTCTCGTCCGTGATTTAGAAGAATACGCAAAAAGAACGCGCAGGTTTGGAGGATTATAGTGATGGAAACTAATGAAATTAAACCAAAAACCAAACGGACTTCAACGATTAAAATATCACTAAATGAAATTAGTGAAGCAACAAAGAAGTCAATGAAGACCCGCACAATTACTTCGATTATTTTAGCGGTAATCGCTGTTCCTGCCTTGCTTTTAGGTGGGTGGTACTTTTTAGCGCTTGTGTTCTTTGTGTCAATTATTGCTGTGCTTGAAATTATGCGTGGCACGAAAATATCAAAACGCTACTGGTGTGTGTATATCTTAGCGATTGTTTCAACTGTTGCCCTTATCTTTTGGATTTTTATTAAAAATAATATAATGGCTAATATTAAGGCCGGATACTCGTGGTGGGATATTTCAAAGTGGGTGGTGGAAAACGGTTTTGAATCAATTCAAGTATCAAGTTTCTTACTTGCGACCATTTTAATTGGTCTATTTATCTTAATTGTGTTTGATCCGCATCTTGGTTTTGATATCGCGGCGTATTTATTCTTGTTAGTGCTCTTTGCCGGGTTTGGGTTCCAAGCTTTCTTATTCTTAAGGCTTTATCCGCAATATATTGCTNNATTTATGTAATTTTAGGAACAATTATGAATGATATTGGTGCTTATTTTATCGGTGTGTTATTTGGTAAAAATAAGATGGTACCACGGATTTCCCCAAATAAAACATGGGAAGGCTTTGCTGGTGGTGTTTTCTTTTCGATTGTTGTTAGTTTTTTATTCGCCTTAATTGTGTCGTGGATTGGTTATCCGGTTTTACCATTTTTGAGTCATAAAGAGTGGTATTATTTATTACTCATCTCAATTTTAATGCCGCTTGCGGCAAATATTGGTGACTTATTCTTTAGCGCTACCAAAAGACATTTAGCGATTAAGGATTATGGTTCGATTTTAGTTGGTCATGGCGGTATTTTAGACCGTGTTGATTCACTTTTAATGGTTAGTATTGTGACGGCAATGCTAATCATCTTAATAAATAACGGATGGAGTATACTCGTCTAGAAGGAAGTTAGTATGGAATTTTTAAGTACAATATTAAACATTATTTTATTTTTAGTAATGCTTGGTGTATTAATCACCATTCACGAATTAGGCCACTTTATTGCTGCGAAGATATTTAGAGTGTATGTCTTTGAATTTGCGATTGGGTTTGGTCCTAAAATTTTCCGCAAGAAAAAAGGAGAAACTTATTATTCATTACGCGCATTGCCGCTTGGGGGATATGTTGCGATGCTCGGCGAAGAAGATGCTGTGCCTGATGAATTTGTAAATGAAGAAATTCCCAAAGAACGGAGTTTAATCGGCATTAATCGTGGCAAAAGGGCATTAATTATGTCAGCGGGTATTATTATGAACTTAGTGTTAGGCTACGCTATATTCTTATTCGCTAATGGGGTTTTACCGCAAACCGGGTTATCAATTCGTTTAGAAGTTAAAGAAGATAGTCCTGTATATGCAATGGGGATACGCAGTGATGACCGCATTGATTTTAAAGAAACGAAGATTGATGGTTATACGATTCAGTACTTCGGTGAAGGGAAGCTTGACGCTGCAGCACTTGAACCAGAATATTATGTTTTATTTCAACCAAAGAGTTTAGATGACTTAACTTTTGGTGGTGAGTCGCTTGTCCTTTTAAAAATTGGCGCGACTGATTTAGCGAGTGAAAATTCGTTTTACACTGATTTAAAAGATACAGATGTGTTAACCTTTACCGCAACTTTCTTACGCGGTGAAACTTATGAAACTGCGGAGCGTATTGAAAAAGTATTAACACTTAGTACTGAACCAAAAAATCCCGATAAATTAACAGACGGGTATAAATTTGTGTCCGCTGGTTTTAATTTAACGAAATTTAAATATCGCAATAACTTTAGTGAAACATTCACCGCCGCAAATAAAGATTTTATCCGTAGTGTTACGGCAGTAGCGCGCGGCCTCAAGTCATTATTTAGCGATGGTCTTAAAAATGTTAGTGGACCAGTGGGGATTTTTAATATTTCTAGTCAAACACTTAAGAATCATGGTTTAGCACCTTATTTATTCTTATGGGGTTTAATTAGTATTAACTTAGCGCTCTTTAACTTACTACCGTTCCCACCACTTGATGGATGGCACTTATTAGTGGTAACAGTTGAAGCGATTACTCGTCAAGAAATTAGTCCTAAATTTAAACAAATTGCCTCAATGATTGGTGCAATTCTTTTGATTGGCTTAACACTTGTTATTTTAGCGAAAGATATTTTTGGCTTCGTAGGAGTTATTTTATAGATGGGAAACGTTAGTGCTCGTTTTTTTGCGTCAATTAATTATGAAAACGACAAGAAAATTGGGTTAACGTTTTTAGAATGGAAAAAAGTTGATGAAGTGTGGCACTACACACTTTTAAAAGAAAAACCGTGGAATTTTGAAGACTATCTAGATTTTAGTGATGCGTTAATGAGTATTCCTTATGCATATAAAGTGAGTTATGCTTACACTAAATTACCGCGTATTGAAGATGCTTTAGCGCTTTTTAAACCGTGGCATTTACATACTTATCTTAGTGAAAGCAACTATGTTATTATGGTCGTTGGCAATGATACATTACGCTTTACTTTTACCGATGAAGTTAGTGCGCTTGACGCTAAAGCGGTGCTTTATGAATTTTCTTTACTCTTAAAAGAACTATCTTATAACTTCGCCTTAGAAACAGTTGTCATTAGTAGTGCACAGGAAGAAGACGAGGAAGACGAATTTTCACTTGGGAGTGAAAGACCCTTTATCGAAGATGATGATGACGATGAAGAATATTTTGATGAAGAAGATGACACGGGTGTAGCAGATTGCGATCCTCTAGATCCAAATGAAAACTGTGAAAGAAGTCTTGAATATCACGACGGGTTAGAAGATAAACTAAAAGAAAATTACGAAAAAATGGTTAAAGAGCGGCAAAAAAGAAGGCACGCTAAAGGAGCTTTTAATCTTACCGAAATTAAAGATTTAGAACATAAAGAAGTTGATGAAGGTGTGGACTTTGACGGTGAAATATATAGTTATGATAGGCGTCCGACAAAGCACGGTGTCACTTATACACTCGGTATTGGCAAAGACGCTCATGGTATTTCAGTACGATTTTATATTAATAAACGTGGCGCAAAGCAAGATGAAGTGTTAAAAGCACTAAAGACGGGACGCTTTGTGCGTGTACAAGGTTATATCGCTATTGATAATTTCCGCGGTCAAACTAAAATTGTTAGAGGGCACGACATTGATGAAATTGCTGCACCACCATTACCGACAGATGATTACGAAGGTCGGAAACGCATCGAATTACATCTACACACTAAAATGTCAGCGCTTGATGCCGTAAGTACGATTGATGAATATTGTGAACTTGCTAAAAATATGGGCCATGAAGCGATTGCACTTACTGATCACGGTGTTGTGCAAGCCTTTCCTGAAGCCCAAAAAGCCGGGAAGAAATATGATATTAAAATAATTTATGGTAGTGAACTATATGTTATCGATGAAACATTAAAAGTCGTTAATAACCCTGCACCAATTATTTTAAATAATGCCCGATATGTAATTTTTGACTTAGAAACAACAGGGCTAAGTGCTCGCTATAACGAAATTATTGAATTTGGCGCTGTGCGTGTGGAGCACGGCCTAGTGACAGCGCGGCTTGATATTTTAATTAATCCAGGTGTTGTTGTTCCTGAACATATTACACGCATTACAAAAATTACAAATGCGATGCTGCGCGGTAAACCTAAACTAGATGATGTCCTTGATGAGATTTTAGAGTTTTTAGGTGATGACATTTTAGTGTCACATAATGCCGAGTTTGACTTAGGATTTTTAAACGCTAATTTGCGTAAAAGAGGACGGAACCCGCTTAACAATCCAACAATTGACACTTTAGCGTTATCGCGCTATTTATTCCCAGAATCACGTGGTCACCGATTAGGTGTTTTAGCCCGCAATTTAGAGGTATTTTATGATGAAGACGGGGCGCACCGTGCGGATTACGATGCGGAAGTTTTAAATAGTATTTGGCAAGCAATGCTTACAAAATTAACGGAAGACGATCAATATTTAACACATGCCGCCCTTGCGGAGTTAAAACTAACACAAGCTGCGCTCCAATACTTATGGCCAGCGCACGCTACGGTGTACGTGAAAAATAAAGACGGACTTCGTGATTTATATAAATTAGTGAGTGTGTCTCATACCGAATTCTCCACCGATATTCCAAAAACGCCGCGCTCCATGCTTTTAAGTCATCGTGATAATTTACTAATCGGGTCAGGATGTTTTAACGGTGAAGTATTTGAAACTGCAGCGCGCTTTGATGAAGACCGCTTACTTAAAGTAATGGAATTTTATGATTTTATTGAAATTCAACCATACAGTAATTACTCTTACTTAATCAATATGGGGGAATTAGATAGTGAAGAGCATCTTAAAAAAGTTATTGGCGATATTAAAAGCGCTGCGCAAAAATTAGGGAAACCGCTTGTGGCAACGGGTGATGTTCACTATTGCTTACCGAGTCAAAAAGTTTTCCGTGATGTTTACATTGTCGCAAAAGGATTAAAGAATGTTAATCACCCACTTAATCCATATGATCGCGATAAGCGTCCACATTTTGAAAACCCTGATCAACATTATCGTTCTACAACTGAGATGTTTGAAGAAATGCGTAAGTTTGGTGTATTTACCGAAGAAGAATTAGCAGATATGATTATTAATAATCCGCACCGGATTAATGATTTAGTGGAAAATATTACGCCATTTACAAAAGAATTATATAAACCTTCAATTGAAAATGTTGATGAACTTTTAGAAAACTTAGTGTTTGAAACAGCTTATGAAATTTACGGTAATCCATTACCAACTTTAATTAGTGACCGTATTCATCGTGAATTAACAGGGATTATAAATAATGGTTATGCAGTTATTTACTACTTAGCGCATCTAATTGTTAAAAAGGCAAATGACGAAGGATTTATTGTTGGTAGCCGCGGTAGTGTTGGCTCAAGCGTCGTTGCTTATTTCGCTAAAGTCTCAGAAGTTAATCCGCTCCCACCGCATTACTTCTGCCCTCATTGTAAATTTAGTAATTTCCGTAATGAACAAAGAGTACTCTCGGGTTATGACTTACCACCTGCTAAATGTCC
>MTKW01004603.1_pt1 | contig 14238 bp, 13 predicted proteins | sample 1042761 | NCBI WGS metagenome assembly MTKW01 (sample SAMN06205366, study PRJNA360243) | anaerobic digester metagenome | biome: Wastewater treatment plant; feature: Anaerobic digester sludge; material: sludge; isolation source: anaerobic digester fed with sludge from wastewater treatment plant ...
GCAGCTTGGCTAGCCGCCCGCACATTAGCATAGAAATCCTGGTTGGCACTGGCTGTTCCCGTGTCGGTGATACCGCGAATACAGAGGAATGGCACGGCTTTACGGGCACATACTTGGGCCACAGCGAAACTCTCCATATCAACTGCCACGGGGGCATCGGCTGCCGGCAACAACCGATGTTGGGCATCGCTGACGAAAAAGGAATTACCCGTGAAGAAATGGGCTATCCCCTTCGGCAGGTCCGACTCCTGGGCGATGGCAAACAGATCCGGGTCGGGGAGTAGGCAGTTGGTCTGCAATACGTCCACATAACTACGCTTAGGTCCCCACTCGGCCGATATGGGGCCGCCCAAGTCCAAATCCCACTGACAATGGCGCTCCGCCACCAGTACGTCGGCTATCTCTAGATTGCCGCCTGGGTCCGTGATCAGAGCTGCCGTACCCAAATTTAACACTAAATCGGGCCTATAGCCATGCAGCAGGTCACAGGCACCGATAGCCCCATTGGTGGTGCCCACCCCCGACTGTATAATCACATAACGAATCGGCCCTTTAGTCACAGCCGCCAGCTGGGAGTAATGATAACTCTCTACTAGAGCCGTGGGTGCTAATACTTGGCGAATAGCGTCAAACTCTTGGCCCATAGCCACCACAACGCCCACGGTTAACTCTTTGGCTGACATCTTCTCTTAACCCACCTCTCCTTAGAATGGTGAATGAAAACAAAACTCTCGTCCCAATCAGGGACGAGAGTAACTCGCGGTACCACCCTGCTTATTCCGCTCATCCACCAGCGGGACATGCGAAATCGCTCATGGTGCAGTTAACGGCTGCCACCGGGATAGTTTCAACTACCCGCTCCAGGTTGGCTGACATACACTCGCTAGGAGGCCCTCTCAGCACCAACCGGTAGGCCCCTCTCTGACTAGGAGTTATTATGTCTCGACCTTTCATCACTTTAAGGCTAATTTACCCAATCATACCTAAAGGGTGCCCATGTGTCAACCGTATTTATACCCCGGCCTAGTGAGCAACTAACTGGGCTCGCCCCCCTCCTGGGGCTTCGACCACCAGCCTTTAGCTATATCAACCAAAATAGCAGCAACGGGTCCAGCCAATATCATACCCAACACACCACCGAACTGCGCCCCTATTAGCAGAGCAAACATAAGCAACAGTGGATGAACCGACAACTCTTTTCCCAGTATTTGCGGTACAAGAACGAAACTCTCAATCTGCTGCACCACCACTTGGAGAATGAGCACTTTCAGCCCTAAACTGAAAGAACGAAGCAGCCCCAGCAGAACGGCGGGCGTGGCCCCGATGATTGCCCCGAAGTAGGGAATAAAATTGAACACGGCCACCAGTAGTCCCAGCGCAAGAGCATAGTCCATTCCCAATAGGCGCATACCTAGAAACATGAGACCGCCGGTGGATATACTCACCAAAACCTGCCCTCGCACCCACGCTCCCAGTTTAGTATTGATACGGCTAACCACATCTAACACTCCCGGCTGCAAGGGGGTGGGCACTAGAGCAAAGAGGCTTGCTTGAATGGTCTCCATATCCTTCAACATATAAAAGGTCAGAATGGGCACCAGAATGATGGCCAGCACACTACTGAATAGGCCGACGAAAAACTGGCCAATTAGGTTGAATAAAGTCGTCAGACCACCCTGTAAACGAAGCAAGCTGTTCTCAATCGATTCCATAATGACTGGATGCAAATCAATGCGTTCGTACTGATCAGCCAGCTCCAGCAGCATTTCTTGGGCTCTGACCGAGATGGCGGGTAACTGTCTAATGAGGCTATTGACCTGGGCCACGATGGTGGGAATTACGTATATACCCAAGAGCGTTACCCCTACCAACAAGAGGAGATATACTAGTCCTATGGCCAGCGGGCGCGATAGGCCCCGATTCTCTAACAGCTTAACTAAGGGGGTTAAGAAATAGGCTAACAAGAGGGCGTAGAAAAAAGGGGTTAGGGCGGTGGCCACTTTCTCTCGCAGCACGTAGATGGCAGCCAGGCCAATCCCCACCAACAACCACCTTAACCAGCTCGCCGGCCATAACCTCCGTTCACCGACCGACGGCTGGAGGTCGTGCATCATATTTGTTCCCTCCAGAAAATAACTATTTCACGAACTACGGCCGTTATCGGTACTGCGAAGAGCAGTCCAACAACACCACCAAATTGGGCCCCCAATAAAAGGGCGAAGATAATCAAGAGCGGATGTAGACCCAGCTGTCGCCCCAAAATCTGTGGGGTGATCAGGTTGCTTTCCAGCTGCTGGGCCACCACCTGTACTATCAACACTTTGACAAACATTAGAGGTGAGCGTAGTAAACCTAGGAAAAGGGCCGGCGCGGCACCAATGATGGGGCCGAAATAGGGAATGATGTTGGTAATTCCCACTACGATGCCGAGCACTAGGGCAAAATCCATACCCACAATCTCTAGGCCGATGAAGGTAAGGAAACCGACTATGAATCCCACCGTGAGCTGGCCGCGAATCCAAGCGCCCAACTTATCGTCAATACGGCTAAAAAGGGCGACGATACGGCCCCGGTGGCCACCGGGTACCAGGTTGAGTAAACTCTGCTTGATCAGTTCAATATCCTTCAACATGTAAAAGGATAAAATAGGGATGAGAATAATAGCCACAATACTGCCAAATAGGTTTAAGACAAACTGAGGAATGGCATTTAGCACCCGATCTAAGTATACTTGCAGTTTCAAAAGGTTGTTATTCACTGCTTCAGTAATCGTCGGCGGCAAATTGAAATGATTAAACTGCTCCTCCGCCTTAGCCAACAATGCCTGCACCTGCTGGGTGAGGCTTGGTAACTGCTTTATGAGCCCATTAACTTCACTGACAATGGCCGGCACCCCATATACTCCAGCCATAACCAAAGCGGAAATAAAAAGGCTGTATATTATCAAAATAGCCAAAGTACGCGGCACCTTACGCCTTTCTAATGCCTCAACGAAGGGGGAAAGCAGATAGGCTAAAAGAACCGCAAACAAAAAAGGAGTTAGGGCAGGTAAGATCTGAGCCCGAAAGCTATAGAGCAGAATTAGTCCTAAAGCTGAGCCACCCCAAATGAGAATACTGCGGGGGCTAGGTATAAAGCTGGAACCGTTCATCTCCTTACCTCCCTTCAACATACACAGGCAATTGCTGACACTTCAGCCCCATTATAACCTAAACTGGGTTTGGCAAAAACCTCTATGCAAAAAAAGAGGCCAATCTGCGGAGCAGGTTGGCCTCTCAAAGACTGAGTTAGTGTATCGGCATCATGCGAGTTGCCCGGTCTTTCACTCTATCCATCATCTCACTGCCACGATCGAGGAAATCATCTGCCATACGCCTTAGTCGCCGTTCACTTTTACTACCTAATGACATCCCGTAATAGGTTCCTATCACACCACCAATAATCATGCCCGCAATCAAGCCTCGCCGCATCGGCTTATCCCTCCTTTTGCATCGGTTAATTTGGCTGTCCACTTGTCAACGACACCAACGTACCATCATCAGCTACTTCAAACTGCACAATACCCTGTTTACGTTTGGCAAATTCGATGCAACAATCGGAGCAATAAAAATGATCGTGCCCTACCTTGCCGACCGCCCGGCTACCACAATTGGGACAAAGCCACAGATTCAAGACCCATCACACCTCACTACTACCTGTAAACTCCTTGTATTCCATCATCAGTTGCTCCACCGATTCTTCCGGTGCAACTGGGATGATCACACGATCTTCCCCCATGATTGGTTGGCTAGGGGCTGACATCACCGCTGGACCTTCCAGCAGACTTTGTAGCAGTCCATCGGCCAGCAAGTAATGGGAGATAGTGCCGGTATGCGGGTCAAAGAAGAGATCCTCGAGCGCGCCAACGGATTTACCATCAGAGGTAAGAACCGGACGACCAAAGAGTTTATCTTCTGTCTGGGCCCAGGGCAGCTGGGCCAACAATTGGGGTAAAGCGTAGGGCTTTTCCCCATCTTTGACTAAGATTGCATCCTGACCAATGGCATGCAGTTGCTCAAAATGCAGCACCTGCGGTTCACGGAACAAACTGCCTCTTTGCACCACTAAGCCCTGTATTTGACCCCCAACTAAATCAATAACTAAAGATCGTACCGACGCCAATCGTTCACCTGTAACCACATTCACGACCGGGAGACCTATTAGATGCCGTGCTCTATACATACATCGCCCCCGTTCTAGCCCACAACTCGGCGAGACGAATGCCACCATGTCTAGTGTTACCCGCTTTCATAACAGGCATACCTTGTCGGCGGGTGACGAAGAGCAAAAAGAAGATGTATTGTTTAGCAACAACACATCTCCTTTTTTTACCACGCTTTTTGAATTGTGCCGCCGCCCACCAGTTTACGCCCGTGGTAGATAACTACTGCTTGTCCAGGTGTGGCTGCCCGGACCGGGCCATCGAAGACCACTTTCAATTCCTGGTCGGGCAGTACTTCAACCTGGCAGGGAACAGCTGGGGCACTATACCTTATTTTAGCACTAAGCTGAGGTTCCGCCTCCGTCGGCCAGTAGAGAAGATTGGCCCGGTTAGCCAGCAAGTTTCTGGTCCAGACTTCGTTCTTAGTACCAACCACTACCTGGTTCAGTTCCGGCCGGATGGCCACAACGTAAAGGGGCTCCGAGTAGGTTAAGCCGATACCACGGCGCTGGCCGATGGTATAGTTATGGATTCCCTCGTGGGTACCAAGAACCTTTCCTTGTGTGTTAACAATTACGCCAGGTACGCTGGGTAAACCGCCTTCTTCCGTTAAGAAACGGCGGTAATCGTTATCAGGAACAAAGCAGATTTCTTGACTCTCAGCCTTTTCTGCCGTTGGCAACTGATAGCGACGAGCAACTTCTCTGGCCTCTTCTTTATACAAGTCGCCTAAAGGAAACAGAATGTGGGCTAACTGTTGCTGGGTTATGTTATAAAGGGCATAGGTCTGGTCCTTATGCTCATCTTTGGCTACTTCCAGATAATAGCGATCGCTAGCTGCATCATATTGCCTCTTGGCGTAGTGGCCGGTGGCAATATAATCAAATCCTAAAGCCAAAGCTTTCTGCAGGAAAAGGTCAAATTTCATGTACCGATTGCAGGCAATACAAGGATTAGGCGTGCGCCCTGCCTTATACTCGGCGATAAACTCCTCCACCACCTGCTCTCGAAAGGCGTCACGGAAATTCAACACGTAGAAAGGGATATCCAGTCGCTGGGCTACACGGCGGGCATCTTCTACCGAAGCTAGGGAGCAGCAACCTCCCGCGGCCGCATCGGCTTCCTCCGACGCCCACAAGCGCATAGTTGCTCCACACACCTCGTATCCTTGCTCCTGCAGCAAAACCGCAGCCACCGAGCTATCCACCCCACCGCTCATGGCTACCAAAACCTTACCTTTAGTTGCAGCTTTCATCTGCCACCTCCAAACTAGCCTGTCCGCGCGTAATGTCGGTAATGCGCTGCTGTAACTGATCTATATCCGCTGGCCTGATCTGGGCCCGGATGGTCACCTGCTCTCCATAATCGAGGGTACCAATATTTCCACGACAACTTTCAATCTCTCGCAAAACGTCACCTAGGTAAGCATAATCCACCGCGTTAACCACAACGGGCAGCATGATGACTTCCTCACGCACGCCGGCCGCTTCTAAACCGGCCAGCGCTGTATCCCGATAGGCCCGTATTAGACCGCCTACTCCTAATTTTACCCCACCAAAGTAGCGGGTACCTACTACCACCACATTTGTTAGACCTTGCCCTTCTATAGCCTGCAGCATAGGGGGGCCGGCCGTGTTAGCCGGCTCTCCAGCATCGCTAGAGCGACGGATGCTGCGGTCTCCAAAGCCAATCTTATAGGCCCAGGCATTGTGAGTTGCATCGGCAAACTCATTGCTAACAGTATCAATGAACTCCTTCGCCTCCGCTTCGGTCTGCACTTCCTTTACCGAAGCAAAAAATCGGCACAATCCAATTGGTATACGAACGCGTACCGCCTGGGCAACGGTGGTATACATCTCAGGACTGTTTTCATTCCTCATCTTTAGCATTCCCCCGCTCTCCATACCAATGCTGCAATCTTTCGCGGTGGATTTTTTCATAACCGCTGGTGCTAGGTTCGTAATAGCGTCTTCCCAGTAGATTATCCGGTAAATATTGCTGCTTAACAAAATGCCCGGGGAAACTATGGGGATACTTGTAGCCTTGCCCGTGGCCTAGCTTGGCCGCTCCCCGGTAGCTGTTGTCGCGCAGGTGTTTTGGTACCCCAGCAAATTGCTCGTTATCCACCGCCGACAAGGCACTATCGATGGCTTTACAGACCGCATTTCCTTTGGGTGCGCAGGCAATGTAAGTAACCGCCTGGGCTAAAGGAATGCGAGCTTCCGGCCAGCCAACCATATGGGCGGCTTGGGCAGCGGCTACTGCTACCACCAAAGCCTGGGGGTCCGCATTGCCCACGTCTTCGGCAGCACAGATTACAATCCGTCGGGCTATAAAGTTGGGATCTTCACCTGCCCGGATCATACGCGCCAGCCAATAAACTGCCGCATCGGGGTCGCTGCCGCGCATGGATTTGATAAAGGCTGAGACCGTGTCGTAATGTTGATCACCATTTTTATCGTAGGCAATGACCCGCTGCTGCACCGACTCGGCCGCTACGGCCGCCGTCACATGCCGTACGCCATCGGCATCGGGCTCGGTGGTCAATACGGCTAACTCCAACCCATTAAGAGCTGAGCGAGCATCGCCAGCGGCCACATGCACAAAGTGATTAAGAGCCGCTTCCTCTAGATTAACCTTATACCGGCCTAACCCTCGCTCCCTATCCTGCAGCGCCCGCAACAAAATGGTTCGTAGATTCTCTTGGGTAAGCGGACGCAAACGAAAAATGCGGGAACGGGATAGTAGTGGCGAATTGACTTCAAAATAGGGATTCTCCGTTGTGGCACCAATGAGCACGATGGTGCCTGCTTCCACATGGGGTAGGAGCGCATCCTGCTGCGACTTATTAAAGCGGTGAATCTCGTCGATGAACAAAATAGTCGCCTGACCATTCATGCCTAAACGCTCTTCGGCCGCCGCCACCACTCGTCTAATATCAGATACGCCGGCGGTAACTGCACTAAGCTGCTCAAAGGCCATCCGACTGCTATTAGCAATAACCCGGGCCAGGGTGGTCTTCCCTGTGCCCGGGGGGCCGTAGAAAATCAGCGAAGTAAGACGATCGGCAACAATCGCCCGGCGCAACAAGCGGCCTTCACCAATAATATGCTCTTGACCCACAACCTCATCTAGGCTGCGGGGCCGCATACGTTCTGACAAAGGGGCCTGTTTTTTAATTAACTCTTGACGATGATGGGCAAAAATATCCATTAACAATCACCTGACAAAGCTAATCGGACCCGCTCTAGCGCCAACTGGCAATCGGCCTGTGTTACATCCAAATGGGTTACAAAACGGATTGTATATTCGCCGGTAGCATTGGCTTTCAAACCCTGCTCCAAGAAGCGAGCCGCCAATTCAGGCGCCGTGTAACCGGTATCGGCCACGTTGAAAACCACGATATTGGTCTGAACCGAATCCATGTCAACCTCTATGCCCGGGATATTTCCTAGCCCTTCGGCCAATAGGCGGGCATTGGCATGGTCCTCGGCTAAACGATCCACATTGTGTTGCAGGGCATAGATTCCGGCGGCCGCCAATACACCAGCCTGCCTTAACCCACCGCCCAACATTTTCCGATACTTACGGGCTTTGTCTATAAAATCTTGGCTGCCACAGAGCACCGACCCTACGGGCGCCCCTAGTCCTTTGGACAGGCAAATGCTGACCGTATCCACTGGAGCTGCCACTGCCGACAGGGGTTTACCTAGAGCGGTGGCCGCATTAAAAAGGCGGGCACCATCCAGATGAAGCGGGAGACCAAACTCCTGTGCCACCTCCTGCACTACCTTCATCTGTTCAACGGTGCTTACAGTGCCGCCAGCCCGATTATGGGTATTTTCCAGACAGATAAGCCCCGTATGGGGGTAGTGGATATTCTGGCCGCGGATGGCGGCGCGCACCGCATTGGGTTGTAGCACACCCCGCTCACCTCGTACCCTCACGGGAATCAAGCCGCCTAGGGCCGACATGCCCCCAACCTCATAATAAAAAATATGGGATTCCTCTTCCAGGATCACTTCTGCCCCCCGTTGGCAATGGGTTAAGAGGGCCACCAGATTGCCTTGGGTACCACTAGTGACATAAAGAGCCGCTTCCTTTCCACTTAATTCGGCCATTAACTCCTCTAGACGCCTAATAGACGGATCTTCCCCATAAACGTCATCGCCTACCTCGGCCTTGTACATGGCCTGCCGCATCCCTTCGCTGGGCATCGTGACCGTATCACTGCGTAGGTCGATATAACGCATCTGTCTTCCTCCTTAGTTCTTCTCTATAAATGGGCTTCGATGCGTTGCTTGATGGCCGCTTTTGGCATGGCACCCATCAAACGTGTTACTTCTTTTCCATCTCTAAACAGCACCATGGTAGGAATACTCATAATCTGATACTTGGCTGCAATAGAGGGTTCTGCGTCCACATCCACCTTGGCAATGGTCAGCTTATCGGCTAACTCTTGCGCTAATTCCTCTAGAATTGGGCTAACCATACGGCAAGGACCACACCAAGTAGCCCAGAAATCAACTAGAATGGGGCGGTTTGCTTTAAGAACTTCGCTTTCAAATGTGCTAGTGGTGACAGTGATCGTCTGTGACACAACAATTGGCCTCCTTGTCATCGATAATTTGTGTGATGTTAATCGTGAACTTAGTAGCCTTCTGCAGGCGTGGTTCTAGAAAACGATGCATCACCAGATAGGTGCCGGCTAATGCGCCAAAGCCACCGATTACCGAACCGATTTGTCCGGCAAAATTCTGACCTAGAAAGACGCCCAAAAACATGCCTAAGAGGGGGATGGTATAGGCCAACAGCCCCGCTTGTAACACCGCCTGTTGTGACATGGACAGAATAACCCGATCACCGGGCCGGGCTGCTACTAAGTTGCGAGCTGTTACAATCCGCGTACGCTCTTCATGGCCCATACTACATTTGCCACAACTAGCACAAGCCGAATGTTGCACAATACGCACCTGCGCCTCCTGAGAATCGCAAGCTAACACAATGCCACTTTGCTGCTGTTGCACTTTGCCCCACCTTCCTTGCTCCTATCTGGCAACAAACATTAGTCTTGTTCTCTATTATTTTAGCTTCTCCTGCTCAGAACAGCAAAGAGGCGAGGTAGTTAACCTCGCCAGAAAATGATCCACCATGCCGTGAGCTCTTTCCGTTTTTGAAACCCGCTCTCGCAGGGTGGGCACCATACTACCGTTTTATACGTCCCGGACTTAGCGGGCATGTACGCCGCGGCAGACCCGGCGCCCCATGTGAATGTGTTGGTTCAAAACAGATCGAACCCACGCACACAGCAGAAAAGCTGTTACTATGCTCTTGTGAACTTATTTTAGCACCATGTTTCTCTGTAAACAAGAAGTAGTACTTTCCAATAAGCTCAGTCGAATTTCTAACAAAATCTTAACACAGGATCGCCCCATTTGCAAGGACCAATTCACATTTTTTTCAAGTGGTTGTCCGCGAAAGTACTGTTAGAATCGGCCTTCGCAACCATCCCCCCTACTTCAAGGAAATCCCTAACTCGGCCAGTTGCTGTTGAGCTACCGGGCCTGGAGCTTGTGTCATCAAGTCGGTGGCACTGGTCGTCTTGGGGAAAGCGATTACGTCTCGAATGCTCGAGCGATCGGCTAAAAGCATAGCGAAACGGTCCAGACCTAGGGCAATGCCGCCATGGGGCGGTGTACCGAATTCAAAGGCCTCCAGTAGAAAGCCAAACTGCCGCTTCGCTTCCTCCATCTCTAAACCAATGGCTTTAAACATCTGCTCTTGCACTTCCCGCTTATGAATGCGGATACTCCCGCCTCCCAGCTCCACACCGTTAAGCACTAGATCGTAGGCTTTAGCACGAACCCGGCCCAGGTCGCTGGTTAACAAAGGCAGGTCTTCGTCCTGGGGTGCGGTAAAAGGATGGTGCAGCGCCACATAGCGCTCTTCTTCTGCGTCCCATTCCAGCAATGGGAAATCGGTAACCCAAAGGAAGCTATAAGTGTCCGCCGGAATTAACTGCAAAAGCTCGGCTAGGTGCAAACGCAGGGCCCCAAGGGAAGCGGCCACAACTACCGGATCGGCCGCCACAAAGAGCAGCAGATCATCGGGCTCGGCAACCAGCAGGGTTTTTAGTTTGGTCAGAGTCTCGTCCGTAAAGAATTTACCGATGGGTGAGCGCACACCCTCGGCCTCAATAGCCATCCAGGCTAGTCCCTTTGCCCCATAGCGCCCCACATATTCGGTAAGCTTGTCAATATCCTTGCGTGAAAAACGTTTAGCTGCCCCTTTGGCATTAAGGGCTTTCACACAGGGAGCGCCTTGGAAAACCTTGAACTCGCTCTCTTTCGCCACTGCCGTAACATCCACTAGTTCCATCCCAAAACGAATGTCCGGCTTGTCGGAACCATAGCGAGCCATGGCCTCATCATAGGAGAGGTGAGGAAACTCGATACTCTCACCATCCATTCCCAGAACCTCACTGCATACATGGCGTATCATGCCTTCGGTGAGGCGTTGCACGTCGGCCTCGCCCACGAAGGACATCTCCACATCTATCTGGGTGAACTCGGGCTGACGATCGGCCCGTAGGTCTTCATCACGGAAACAACGGGCTAACTGATAGTAGCGATCAAAACCGCTCACCATAAGTAGCTGTTTAAACAGTTGGGGCGACTGGGGTAATGCATAGAAGCCCCCTGGAGTAACCCGAGATGGCACCAAATAGTCTCGGGCCCCCTCCGGTGTGCTCTTGGTAAGAATGGGAGTTTCTATTTCCAGAAAATCATTGGTGTTCAAGAAGCTGCGCACCGCCGCTGCAATTTTGTGCCGCATAATTAGGGCTTGCTGCAGGTCGGGCCGCCGCAGGTCCAGATAGCGATACTTGAGGCGCAGGGTCTCATCGGCGTCTAAGTCGGGTTGAATATAGAAGGGCGGCGTTTTAGCCCGATTCAGCACCTCCAAATCAGTGAGATGAACTTCCACCTCACCGGTAGCCATCTGCAGATTGGCACCTCCTTCCGGGCGAGGAGCCACCCGGCCTCGGCAGGCCAGCACATACTCTCCCCGCACTTCTTCCGCGGCTTTAAAGGCTGTCGGCGCCTGTTGCGGATCTAGGGTTAACTGCACAATGCCGCTTCTGTCCCTCAAATCAATGAAAATGAGGCCGCCTAAATCGCGCCTCTTCTGCACCCACCCTAACAGAACCACTTCTTGCCCCACGTGGTTAGATCTCAACTCGCCACAGTAATGGGTGCGTTGCCAGGCAAATTGCTTACTCAAATAACTCTCCTCCACTCCTACAACTAAAGTTCGGGTAAGTAACGGTTATGTACAAGCTCCTCAGCGATGCTCGTTGCCTCACCGTGGCCCGGATAAACCACCGTATCGCTAGGAAGGGTCATCAAGCGCCGCAATGAATCTTTTAAGACTTCCCAGTTACCACCGGGAAGGTCATAGCGCCCAATTGAACCGGCGAAGAGGGTGTCACCGGAAAACAACACTCCTTCGCCAAACAAAACAATACCGCCCTCCGTATGGCCGGGGGTATGGATTACCTCAAAGGTTAGTTTGCCCAACTGCAGTTTTTCTCCCCCCTCGAGCAGCCGATCCGCTTGCGGCAACGGTTCGGTAATGCCCAGATAGCGGGCTATCATATTATCATGCTCGTCCAACATAGGGGCATCTAGCCGGTGAATCAAAGCCGGAGCTTGGGTAATTTCCTTCGCGGCCTTCACCCCGCTGACATGATCCGGGTGGCCGTGGGTTAACACCATGTATTTTACCTGGCCGGTAAATCCGTCCAGAAGTTCGCAAATCCGCTCCTTACGTCCCGCCGGGTCAATGAGCATAGCCTCCTGACTGGCCTCATCCCACACCAAATAGCAATTGGTGCCCAAAGGGCCCATGCGTTGCTTCTTGATTTGCATGCCACACTCCTCCTAAAAGACCCGCTTGCTATCCAACAGAATTGTTACCGGGCCGTCATTGTGAATCTCTACTTGCATCATGGCTTGAAAAACTCCCGTGGCCACCGAGACTCCCAGCTGTCGCATCTCCTCCACACAGACCAAATAGAGCTCTTCTGCCAAAGCGGGAGGGGCGGCCTGGCTATAACTAGGCCGCCTACCCCTTCTGGCGTCGCCATGTAGGGTAAATTGGGAGACAGCCAAAACCGAGCCTCCCACATCCTTTAGATCCAGGTTCATTTTGTCATTCTCATCGTTAAAAATGCGCAGCCCCACGATCTTCTGCGCTATATACTTAGCATCCTCCCGGGTGTCGTCCTCCCCGACACCGAGTAGAACAACCACTCCCGGGCCAATACTTGCTACCATCTCACCATCTATAGTCACACTACCATGGGTGACCCGCTGTACTACAGCTCGCATGGTTCTCCTCCTCTCTGCCCCCTAATGGACTCCCGGAGCAGCTACTCTCTGTACCGTAAATACATCACGGATGCGCCCCAGGCGTTCCTGCGTGGCTATCAGATGTTGTCTATCCCTCACCACAATGGTAAAAGTTAGGATTGCAGTACGGTTCTTTTCCACCCGGGCCTGCAAGGCGCTAATCGAGATATTGGCTTCAGACAACAGTTGTACCACGTCCCTTAACAAATCGGGCCGATCAAGGGCCGTAAGCTCAATGCGTACCGGATAAGTGGCCCGGTCCTGTTCATCCCAATAGACCTCGATTAAACGTTCCGGCTCCTTCTGTAGAGCTTTAGCATTAGGGCAGGTGACCGTGTGGATGGAAACCCCGCGCCCGCGTGTAATATAGCCGATAATATTATCCCCGGGGACCGGATTACAACAGCGGGAAAAACGGATCAAGGCGTCGGACAATCCCTTCACCCTTATGCCGCTGTCGGTGTGGCCCTTCCGTTCCGGCTCCACTAACGGAATATCAATGGCTTCTGCCTCTCCCTGCTCTTCCCGGAAATCGGCCACCAGTTTTTGCATAAAGGGAATTAGCGAAGTCCCTCCATAGCCAAGGGAGGCATAGAGATCATCAATTTCTTGGAAATTCTGCTTGCGTACTACCCGTAGCAGCCGTTCTTCCGTCAGCAACAGGTGGGGCTCTATGCCGAGACGACTGATCTCTTTTTCCAGCATCTCCTTGCCCTTGCTGATATTCTGCTCGCGCTGCTCTTTCTTAAACCAGGTGCGGATTTTGCTCTTAGCACCGGAGGTACGCACCATCTTTAGCCAGTCTTTACTGGGCCCCTTAATCTTATTGGAGGTAAGGATTTCCACAATATCGCCGTTTTGCAGTTGGTAGTTAAGGGGCACGATCCGTCCATTAACTTTAGCACCAACACAGCGATGGCCGATGTTGGTATGAATGCGATAAGCAAAATCCAAAGGAATGGAGCCGGCGGGTAGATTGATCACGTCGCCTTTAGGCGTGAAGACAAATACTTCATCGGGGTAGAGTTCAATCTTGACCCCATCAACAAACTCTTGCGCATCGCGCAGCTCCTGTTGCCACTCTAAAATGCTGCGCAACCAAGTAAAGCGCTCCGCCAGCTTTTGATCGGCCTTGCCGCCCTCCTTGTATTGCCAGTGGGCCGCAATACCCGTCTCAGCAACCCGATGCATCTCCCAAGTACGGATCTGAATTTCTAAACGTTCACCCCGGTCGCTAATTACTGTGGTGTGCAACGATTGATACATATTGGGTTTAGGAACGGCAATATAGTCCTTAAAACGCCCGGGTATGGGGCGCCAAATACTATGAATAAGTCCTAAAACCTCGTAACACTCTTTCACGGTGTTAACGATGACTCTAATGGCCGTTAAGTCGTAAATTTCCTCAAAGGTGCGCCCCGCCTGCATCTTGCGGTAAATGCTATAGAAGTGCTTTGGTCTGCCAGATATATCGGCCTCGATACTGACTTCCTGGAGGCGTTCTCGCAAGTCTAAAATAGCGTGGTTAATTACTTCCTCCCGCTCTTCCCTCTTGCGGGCAACTAATTCGGCTATCTCACGATAGCTCTCCGGTTCTAGGTAGCGAAAAGCTACGTCTTCCAATTC
>MTKW01017168.1_pt1 | contig 14230 bp, 8 predicted proteins | sample 1042761 | NCBI WGS metagenome assembly MTKW01 (sample SAMN06205366, study PRJNA360243) | anaerobic digester metagenome | biome: Wastewater treatment plant; feature: Anaerobic digester sludge; material: sludge; isolation source: anaerobic digester fed with sludge from wastewater treatment plant ...
AGCCAAACCGGTCAGCACACCGTTCAGCTTTTGAAACTGCTGGCTGTCATCGATATTCTCTTCCCTATGTGCACTGACAACGAAGTAGTCATATTCACTTAGTCCAAGTCTGCTTAACACATCCGAATGTTCAATCTTGGGCCTGTAATATGATAGAACCTCATACATTGGGCTGCCTATCTTGATTACTCTGTCCGGGGGTAGCCCTTCGCGCAGCAAGTAGTCCCGAGAAATGCTACTATAGGGCATATTGATATCGCTAATATGATCAACAATTCGCCGATTGATCTCCTCTGGCACTCTTTCGTCGAAACAACGATTCCCTGCCTCCATATGAAACACCGGAATCTTCCTTCGTTTGGCTGCAATCGCTGCGAGACAGCTATTTGTATCTCCCAGTATTAGAACCGCGTCTGGCTCGACTTCGGCCATTATGGCATCAACTCTGGAAATGACTAAGCCAATGGTCTCCGCCGGAGTGCCGCCTGCCGCCTCCAGAAAATAGTCAGGACGGCGTATCTCAAGGTCTTCAAAGAATATCTCATTTAGTTCATAGTCATAATTCTGCCCCGTATGGACTATAGTATGATCCATTTCTCTGTCAAGTACAGCCATTACCCTTGAAAGACGTATTATTTCAGGACGCGTACCGACTACCGTCATTACTCTAAGCTTATTCATTGCTTGACCTCGTAGTAATAAGTATCAGGGCGTTTCGGGTCAAATACTTCACTAGCCCAGAAAATTACTACCATATCAGTAGAGCCTATGTTTTCTATAGAATGTGTGTAACCCGGAGGAATATCTACAACTCTAAAATCCTCGCCGGACACCTCGTATTCAACTAGTTCTCCTGTTCCCAAATGTCTGAGCCGGGTAATCCCTCTGCCTTCAGCAACGAAGAATTTCTCTACTTTTGTGTGATGATAATGGTTTCCTCGTGTTATTCCAGGCTTAGTTCGAGACACAAAGATTTGACCAATATGTGGTGACTTTATGAATTCAGCAAGAGCACCCCGAGGATCGGTTTTCTGCTCAAGACCGTACGCAAGGTCTTTATCATCCAAATACGAGAGATACGTAGCATACAAGCAAGCCGTAAATCGATTTGAACATTCAGGAAGCATGCATGTTCTGCGACTCTCCCTGAACGATTGAATAGTCTCCGCTAGATCGCCTAGTCTCACCTTGAAACCTTCAATCTCTTCAGCAAAGCGGAAACCTAGTTTTGTGTCCTCACTATCGATTTCATTTACAATTGCGGCAATAACGTCATCTACATACACCAATTCCAGTTTCTTGCTAGGCTCCGTTACTGTAATAGGTAAGTCTCGTGTAATATTATGGCAAAATGTTGCCACAACTGAATTATAGTTAGGACGCGACCATTTTCCAAAGATGTTCTTGAAACGGAATACAACTACCTCTGCACCGGACTCATCTGCGAACTTCTTCAATTCCTCTTCAGCTAGACGTTTGCTAATGCCATAGGGATTATCTAACTCTGCCTGGATTGAGGAAGACATAATTATCCTGGGCTTCCTATTTACTTCTCGAAGCATGTCACATGTATCCTGTGTAAACTCGACATTCCCTCTCATGAATTCATCAACACTCTTAGGTCTGTTTACACCAGCAAGATGCACGATAACGTCAGCCTTATGAAGCGCATCCTCTAATTCATCTCTTGAGTTGTGTACTTCATGTTCTATTATCTTTATGTCATCCCGCATAGAAAGCTTTTGAATAAGATTCTTACCCAAGAATCCCTGAGACCCGGTTATTAGGATGCTTTTCAATGTTGCCACCCCTCAAGCTCCTTTTGGACGTAATCCAATTTCAGTAGTATCTTAATAAGCTCATCAACTGATAAGCGATGTGTATTATGTGAATTGTAATCAGATGCCATAGTAATCTTATCGTGACCTGCCACAAAGTACTTGTCATAGTTCAGGTCTCTATTATCGGCTGGAATACGATAGTAACCCCCTAAATCCTCTGCTCGAGCCATTTCCTCACGATTTACTAAGGTTTCATAAATCTTCTCCCCGTGTCGTGTGCCTATAATGTTGATGGGATTCGAAGCATTAAATATTTTCTTAAGCGCCGTTGCGAGAGTACCTATCGTTGCTGCAGGTGCTTTCTGAATAAACGTGTCTCCCGGCTCGCCATGTTGAAATGCATATACAACTAAATCAACGGCATTATCAATCGACATCATGAAACGAGTCATTTCAGGATCAGTAACAGTGATTGGAATTCTCTCTTTTATCTGCGATATGAAAAGAGGTATTACAGATCCTAGCGACGCCATAACATTGCCGTAGCGAGTTCCGCATAGCACAGTTCCACTCTCTACAGCTATTCTAGACTTCGCTATCATCAACTTCTCCATCATTGCCTTCGAGATCCCCATGGCGTTTACTGGGTACACAGCCTTATCCGTACTAAGCACAACCACACGACTCACATTGTTTTCCACAGCTGCGTTCATCACATTTTCGGCTCCAATTGCATTTGTGAGTAGAGCCTGCATTGGGTAGAACTCGCATGAAGGTACCTGTTTCAGAGCGGCTGCATGGAAAACATAATCAACCCCAGTCATCGCATCGCGCAGACTTCCATAGTCGCGGACATCTCCTATGTAAAAGCGAAGCTTAGAATTTGAGTACTCAAGACGCATATCATACTGCTTTTTTTCATCTCTGCTAAAGATACGTATCTCGCTGATATCAGTATCAAGAAATCTATACAACACAGCGTTGCCAAAGGTTCCAGTACCGCCAGTGATAAGTAGTACTCGATTCTCAAAGATCGAAGAGCTTGTCTTACATCTAATCTGCGTGGCAACTTCATTCACAATACATCCCGCCTTTTAGTCGTACCCATTAACACGATCTGAGTATTACTCACGATTACTTCATAGCGCTATCATGAGTCAGTAGACTACGACATCTGCAGTTCTTCAATGTGGCATCTTGGATTGGAATCTATACTAGTCTTATAGCCGTCCTACTATCTAGGGCACTATAAGGCGTCCTGCGGCTCTCTAACGCCTAAACGCTTCACGCGATAACCTTCAGCATCCCACTGTGAATCAAAGCACCCGCGGGTATCCAGAATCCATGGTAGACCTTCTTCAGCAATATTCCTGACGTTTTCAGGGGTAAGCTGAGATTTATATACGTTATGATCAGTGAGTAGAAGCAAAACATCTGCTCGCCGAACAACTTCCTTCAGGGACATTTCAGCAAATCGTTCAATGTATGGGTCGTGGATGATCACGTCATATCCCCGTTCTTGAGCGAGACAGGCAATTTCCAACGATGGGCTTTCACGTTCATCTCCAACATTAGCCTTGTAAGATGCCCCTAGTATTCCTACTGTCTGTATTCGCTTCCCTACACCTTTTGCCTCTTGGACTAATGATTCAAAAAGGCCCAAGACATAATACGGCATGGATGAGTTAATCTGTCTTGCCAACTTGATAAGCTGTGCTTCTTCAGGTGTTGACTGAATAATGAAATACGGATCTATCGGAATACAGTGCCCTCCAACCCCTGGACCGGGCTTGAGAAAACTTACCCTAGGATGGCGATTGGCAAGCCTTATAGCTTCGAATATGTCTATGCCTAGCCTTTCAGCTATTACTGCAAATTCATTTGCTAGGGCAATATTTACATCCCTGAATGTATTCTCCATAAGCTTCACAGCCTCTGCAGTTGTTGCGTCAGTTCCGATTACCTCTCCCCTGACAAAAGTCTTATAGAAAGAGACTGCACGTTCGGTTGCTTCAGCATTCATTCCTCCAACTATCCTGTCATTATGCTTTAACTCATGCAGTATATTCCCAGGGAGCACACGTTCCGGAGCATGAGCTACAAGGATATCCGAAGAGCAATCTAATCCTGCGTCTCTTTGAAGTATGTTACACACAACACCCGCAGTTGTGCCTGGCGGTACAGTCGACTCCAAGATAACAAGATTCCCTGCTTTGGCAAAAGGAGTTATCGAACGTGTAGCGTCCCTAACATACGAAAGATCTGCTTTCAAAGGCACCTCTGTAGCCAACAAGGGCGACTCCGTTGTCGCTGCTACCTGGTGAGCTCCAAGGCATGTCGCGCCGAACTTGCATGCGTCGTTTTTCTCGCATGCGGAAGCTCCATATTTTGAATCAGTCCCATCTGTTACACACCTCATATTGACTAGCGGAGTAGGCACAGCTAGTAAGAATACATCCGATTCTTCCGGCTGGTCAGACACACGGAGGTGACCGGATGAATGGACGCGCTTTGCGAGCTGTGCAAGTCCATCCTCGTTTACTATATGCAAACCACCGTTATTTAGCTTCTCTATCAATTCAGTGTTAACATCAACGCCTACTACTTCGTGACCTGCATCCGCAATCACACAGGCCGTTGGAAATCCTATGTATCCTAGTCCAATTACGCATACTCTCATGTCCTCACTGCTATCCTTTCTTCGTCAGGTCACGGCCACCAACAGTGATGATGCTGTGTCAGCATTTCATGGTTACGCTAGCTCCTCTGTCGCCTACTAGGCTCATACGAAACAACCATGTAAATCAATCAGTAGCGCTAGATCATACACCTAGACACGGCGCATGAGCCTGCAAGGGATGACAGGGGTACTCGTGGTAACATGTCTGCGATTAGTATCCCCATCAAAACTGCATATCTTTAATCAACATCATACTCTGTTGACCACCCTACTGGCATTACATTTCCGGTGCGAATCGAGTCTAGAACGCGGAAAGTGGCCAGTGTCGTGTATACTAATTCATCAAAGGGGACAGGTACTGGTCTTTCCCCCAAGATTTGGTCGACAAACGCAGATAAAGTGCCTGCTTGGCCCCTATCTTGTCCGCGATCTCTTATTGTCTTGACATTACCGCCGCTTGCGTATCTTGCCCGACGAAAATCATCAATAATAAAGGTTTTCCCGGCTCCATATACTTCAATGTACTCCTTGGGAATCACCTTATCACCGGTGCTGAAATAGGCAATAGTGCCTATTGAGCCGTCTTCGAAAGCAATCGAAATTGTAACATTATCTTCTACAAGGTTACCTTCAGGTTTGCCTCCGGCCAATGCATATACCTGGATAGGTTTTGCACCACATAGGAATTGCAGCAGATCCACGAAGTGACATACTTCACCAATAACACGGCCTCCGCCTTCTTCCAGGTCTTGGGTCCAGTGTTCCGGTGGTATTGCGCCTGCGTTAACTCGGTAAATCATTGACAAAGGTCCAGTCTGTTCTCCGAAAAACTTCTTGGCTTCGAGTACAAGTGGAGCAAACCTTCTGTTGAACCCGACCATTAAGTGGTTGTCCGATTCATGAACCGCATTCACTATGAGCTTAAGCTCGTCTTCATTTACTGCAAGAGGTTTCTCTACAAATACATGCTTCCCTTGAGAAAGAGCATCTATGGCAAGCTTAGCATGTGAGTTGTGTCGCGTGGCGATAACTGCAACGTTAATATTCTTGTCTTCAAATATCTCAGTATTATCCGTCGTACAGAATCTGAAACCAAACTTCTCTGCTGTATGCTTTCCACTCATTCCCGTTGAAGTAGAAACCCCTACTAATTCAACGTTCCGCATCTTTGAAAGATGGGGAAGGAGCATGAGCGTGGCGTAGTTTCCAGCACCTATCATACCAACTCTTACAGCGTTCTCCGGCACAGTCTTTCGCTTGCTCGGAAGTATTTCCACTCGGCGGCTTTCAGAGACTTCATGAGGATATGTGAATATCACTCCAAGGCATTCTTTACTATCCTTGCTCTGAATCAATTCATAAGCTTCTTCAGCATCCAGAATTGAGAACCGATGAGTAATTAGGCTACCGGGAGTCACCTTTTCGTCTTTCACCAACTGCAGAAAGGTTTCCATGTTCCTTTGCTCTGTAAACGGAACATAGGCATAGGGATAGTCAATCCCTTTTTCTTCGTAGTTAGGATCATATCGCCCCGGCCCATATGACATAGAGATTCTGTACTCAAGCTCTTTGGGATAGTATACTCTCCTCGGAATGTTCATCCCAACATCGCCCACAGCCACAACTCGCCCTTTAAGACGCGAAATCGCACCAGCAAGTTCTGTAGGGCTGTTACTCTTCGTTGCAGCAGTAATTATTACTGCATCGGCACCTCGGCCTGAAGTCAAGCTCATGACTGTCTCTTCGACAATAGCAGGATCCGTGACCACAGCCGCATCAGCCCCAAGCTCCTGTGCCAATTGTACTCTCTTAGGATCTAGGTCTGTACCAATGACCGTGCATCCTGAGGCCTTGACTATCTGCACAGAAAGCAAGCCCATGAGACCGAGGCCGATGATTACTACCTTCTCCCCCAGCTTAAGATCGGCAACTCTCACTCCCTGTAATGCGATTGCTCCTACTGTTGCAAAAGCCGCATCTTCATCGGAAACCCCTTCCGGAACTTTGACCATCAGATTCTTAGGCACATACACTAGTTCGGCATGTGAGGCATAACCGCCTCCGGCACACGCTACCCGATCGCCTACTCTAAACCCTGCTACAGAAGGACCAATATCAATGATCTCTCCCATCGAGCTGTACCCAAGCGCAAGAGGCACATCAAGTCGAGCCATAGCTGTCTTGTATGCTAACATAAGTCCATCCGATTTCACCTTCCGTATAACCTGCTTTACAAGATCCGGACGCGAATGAGCCTTGCCTGCAAGGCCTTGTGATGCAAACTCAGTCACAGCCCGTTCAGTGCCAACGCTTACTACGCTAATGCGAGTCTGTACTATTGCACCTCGATTCCTTGGCATTGGAGCCGGAACCTCGCCAACACAAAGCCTGCGATATCGTGCGTTTTGAATGACTTGCCTCATTTCGTACTCACCCCCAAACACATACTGAATTGCTGTTGCCGCACATTGCTCGCATATTACTACTAGGCAGCAAGCTGCAAATCATGAAGCCTGCTCCACACATGACTCATGCTCCTTAGAGCTTACGTCAATGTATTATGCAAATGTCTTACGAAAGACTCGACCTGCACATTCCAGTCGTATTTGGAGGTAAGTCTACCTGCATTAATCTGGGCAGTCCTCTCCTCAATCATTACCTTGAGACATCGCAGTGATTCTGCGAAATCCAGAGGATCACCTGCAGAGTATACGATCCCTCCACCGATATCCTTCAGAATCCGCCTAAACGGAGGATTGTCGCTACAGATGACCCGAAGACCGGAATACAAGTAATCATACAGTTTATTCGGAACTGTATACTCTGTAGCCGGACATCGACAGTGCGGAACAACACCTACATCAAATTCGCAAAGGGTTTCATGCAGGGTCGAGTTTTCGACCGCGGGCATCACAGTCACAAATTCCGTAGGGTTCCCATGCTCGTGCAACAGACTCCGCAGTCTCTCTGGCTGAAAAGCGTAGATAGTCAGATGCATGCTCTCTCTGGCTGTCCGATGATACTGCTTTAGCCCTTCGATAACCGTATCGAGATCCCTAATTCCACGGTCGTAGGTGCCTATATACACTAAATTTCCGGAAAATACTGAACTAGAGACTAAACGTGCCTTGAGATCTTTGGGAACATTTTCTACAACGAAAACCTGAGAATCGTGTAATCCATGTTTACTCATAATGTGGGTCTTACTCTCTGGACTGACAGCCACGACTCCACTAGCGCGACGCAGAACGTATTGCTCCCACTGATTCAATACATAAAACCCAAGATTTTTTCCTAATCTCAAACCAATTATGCTCTTTGCCACTTCAGGGTAATTGTCAGCAAGATCTACATAACAGGGTATGTCCAACTTCTTCGCCGCACAAAGTGCATACCCAGCAAGAAAGATATCTCTCACTAATATTGCGTCTGGCTCATAAAACGCTGCTTGTCTTACAATATGATGACAAATAGCAGCGTCAAAAGAGAATTTCGTATCCAACCCATTCACAGTTCTGACTGCTATCACATCTGCATTGTCTGCCCAAATCGTAGCTGCACCCTTCTGATTGCCTCCTCTAAAGACCACAACACTGAACTCTGCATCACGCAGAGCGGACACCCACTTAACACCTCTGGCATGGGGGTAAGCTGCACAGATGTATAAGATTACTGCCATCTTGATGCAATCCTTTCACGAGATTACTAGGCAACAGCAAAACACAAGTAGAAGTGTGCGTTATGGAATAGCATAGAGCATAGACTATGACACTGAACTACTCATGCACCGTTTCTATGGCTCTTCTTAGGCCCAGGCGCCGTATCTCTCAATGATAGATCCCAAGTAGGAAAAGCAAAATGCTGTCATAAATGCTGGCACGCGCTACGGTCACCTCCTCTTCCAAGACTCGATAAGTCAATCTACCAATGGAGGAAAACCATTTATCCATAATCATCTGTGGATATCAACAAACCCAAAACAGCAGTATTACCATTGTTCAAGAAAGCACATTGCTGTCAGCCTTACCCTAACGCATTTCATTGCATTCAGTCTGTTCGACGCCACATATACATTCTTGCCTGCTATCATTCTATCACGATAATCAGCAATCGATCAGATTACGGCCCGCGTCGCTGAATTCAATATCACGTTAGCGCAAGTCACCGACCCTTCTGTTGACCGCTAGAGCGCAAGACTCTCCTATTTCATGGGGCGATGCCTAAGAATCGGACAGGCCAGCGAGCCGATGCTCTATTCCCTTCTGCCAACGTCCTCACAGAGTTTTCTTGGGCCTTCTAGTGCAGCTCAAAATCTCTACAGGGTTCTTGGTTCTTGAAGTTCTAAGAAACAATGATGGTGAATTCCACCAAATAAGGAAGCTCCACTTCCTTATGAAATGTTATGGTCCATGAATTCTCACTCACCCCGTATGACGGGTAGTATTCAGAACGTTCCAAGCCAACTTCGATTGAACGATCGTTTGTTTCAACAAGGCATACTGCCTCCGAATCTTCACTCGCAACTACCACACGCATCTTATGAGAGCACAACAGAGGAATCGACCACTTAGGGGCGAGATGAAATCGCCATGATAAATGATGTATTCCCCCACCATTAACGGACTCTGAAATCGTAATTTGATGATTTGAAGAATCTAGCGACACAGTCCGTCGATATCTTACTTGACCGGGTAACCGGCGGTAACCAAAGTGTTCACCCGTAAATGAACACTGTTCGGTGGATATTGTCCAGTCTATGGCTGTAGAGTCGTACGAGCTTACACCTAGTATTCCACACTCCATAATGGCTGCAGGTTCCGTGGCGTCAATAATTACAGCATTATGTGCCTTAGCACTGATAGTTCCCCGCCTGCATTCCTTAAAAGCACTATATGTAAAACAGCCTGTATCAACTATATTATCATGTCCAGCCAGGTGGGTCTCAATGCTCAGCGTATCGAAATGACCGTGTCCACCCCTACCTCGCAAGCCAATGTCGCCGCAGTCTATCATCACGTAGTCCCCTAGATCATTCCTTAGAATCCAATAGCCGCCTCTCGAGAACGCCACGGACTCTCTTCTTTCGGGAACAGACTCGATGGCGTCATATTTCGTGACACCTTCTATGCCCATTAGCCAAAGTGCATCAGCAGATAGTAGACCTGCTACAACTTTCATATCCGCTCTATGAAATAGGACGGAACCTACGGCTAAGAGATAGCGATGATCATTTACTTCCAGGCCACCAAAAGAGACTACACGCCCACTATCGTTATCGCCAAACAGGGGAGCTTTACCGTTCGGTTTCGTATATGCCTGAGTGAAATCAAGCATTCTTTCAAGACGTTGCCAATACCACGACTCCAGAGTAATATGATTGCGCCTGCATAGCAAACCAGCATGCAGAAACATTTCTGTGACCAGCCCATGGTATGGAATGGATCCTTCATGACACACCCCGTCCTCATATGTTTGAAGCATGATCTCCTTCTGTAACCCTTGAACCGCGCGTGTGAGCCACTTCGCGGCTTCCGGTTCGTTTCTTAGTAACAGGCCCAAGTAGAGCAACCCGAGTAAGCAGGCGGTATGATGATTTCCGTTAATATCACTATACTCAACGTTCCGATATATGAACCTACCATGCTCTGAGAGAATCGTCCTTAACCACAGCGCATTGTGCTCAAGCCACGATGTGCCAGCCATAAGATGAATGACCCACACCAAAGCTATGGCGCGAAGGGACACGTCCATTGTACACACCCAACCGATCCCCCACCCCACTGGGTTATTGTGATGCCAGTCACCAAGCAGCCCGTGTAGCTTGCTGACATACTTTGTATTACCAGTAAGCCTATATGACATAGCGAGCACTGGAAGAAACTGAAGACGGCTCATCTCCCACGGAATCTTTATGTCTGCGTCTCGGTCAGTCTCCACAAGTTCAGAGTATCGATAAAGAGCATGGAACTTATACGGCCATTTAAAACCTGCTGTTGGATCCTCCTGCCACCCTATACCTTGATCCCAATATAGCTCACGGCCAAGCATCGCAAATTTGCCCTGCAAAATCATGTCTGCAGTACTTACTATAGCTCCCCAATTAGTCCTAGTCTTGGATATCTCGGTAAGCTGTGCAATGTCATCTTCCTGAAAAAAGAACTCTCCGCTGAAGCCACTCCACTCTGGTGAAAACTTGCGGATATATGAGGAAGAATACGGGGATCTGCCGACCACATCAAGCACCCACCGCAGCTTAGAACGAGGGATATCCATAAGTCTTGCGGCCAGAAACCCAAGAGGTCTGCCTCTTGCCCTCTTAATGAGGTAGACAAGTTTCCGCATGACAAGAGACTCCTCTCCGGCGCTCCGTCAAAATGCGATTGTCAAAGCACCTTGTAAATTTCGTAACAATGAGAACAATCCACAAAGCAAATATCCCATTATTTAACAAATGATATGGTTCAATTGCGCTCGCTAGCTGAATACTCAGCATCATCAATAGTACCGATCTTGTAGCTGTCTTAGGCCCAGTAAGAGTAGATAGAGTAACCCATTGAAGGAAGATTCCCACAAGAAACGGCAAGACCATAATACCGATCCATCCAAAATTATACCAAGTGCTACCCCAAAACTCCAGCGGTGCGTTTCCCGTCGATCCGTAAAGCATCATGTGCATTTGATTGCTCAATGCGGGCTTGTGACTACCAGGAGCAATAGTGAGAAGCGAATCGACCCACTGTTGGCCACATACTGTGGGCTGCTGAAATATGAACTCCATAATCCTCAGTTTCTCCTCAGCTAGAGTTGCTCCGAGCCGGTTCCACAATTGCACCAGCCCATAACCTATAGATACACTTGTTGAGTATCTCACAGCATTAGTCAGTAGAAAAAAGATGCCGGCTCCCACCAAAATTGCCACAATTCGTTTTCGCCAGTACCTGTTCAATACAGAACCCAATCCCACTCCATACCTAGTTGAGATGACTAGGCACAAACATAGGGCGTATCGCAACGTTGGCTCTCGCCTGCCAGTGACAGTCAGACACCATAACGTAACACACATGAAGAGGAACAACGCCAACCTATCATACATCTTTCCTCGACAATTGGCGCGAAACAGCAGCAGGCATGAGAAGCAGGGCAGTAGAAAATCAGTAAACTGCATTACGTATCCGTATCCGAAATAGACATCCCCATATACAGCTGACTTTCGTATCATACTATATGCTATGGCAGTACTCGCTGAATTCTGAGCATATAGTCTCAGTGTCTTGATAAGAGCATGCTGCCCAAACCTCACGGAGAAGACTATCCCGACTACCGCTGAAATAACACCAAGAACCATCAAAGCCCAGTATGTAGAAGAATGCATGTCAAACACTAACTTGCGTCGCAAGAATGACTCGTGTGCAAGCCGAGGGTTAGTATGAGTAAATACATTTGCTGCAGCCGCGCCAACGAGGAAACTGACAATGCCCACCAATTGTATTGCTATCCATCTGAAGTAAGTATCTGCGCTGACATTGGCTCTAACGGAAAGTGTACCGAAGAACAGAAGGGCTTGAGTAATTACAAATAGATTAGACGCCCCCATAAACCTAGACCTGTGGTTCACCATAAGATGATATGCCAACAGAATAAGCGAGTACACTGTACCTAACAGTATTGCCCATTGGGTATCCACGTTTTTCTACACTCCTTACATAACTGGGGCACTGAACCGCCAGACTATCTACATGAAAATGTCTGGCTCGTCACGAGTCTGAGTCGACTCTGGCTCAGAATCAGTAAACGAGTTGTGTGATCGTACTAATGCACCGATCCCAATGAACCCTGCCATTGCCGCCCCGATCACTTAGCAGAGAACTCATAGTCACTAGCAACATGCCACACAGCGCAGCGGATACGCCAGAGGTGCCAACTTTGCGTCCCCAACGATGCTTAGGCACTTCTTATGAGTCTTCTGATAAGCAATCCAAGATACGATGATCATCCAAGAGATTATGCCTTACTAGTCTGTTCTTGGGCATTGCGCACGCAACGATACGCATCGTAACCACATTGCACTCCATCATGATTCCAAAATCAGTGCTGGAGTGCAATAACCAGTCGATGCAAAAGATTTCGTTACACCCGTAGGACACTGGTGCCGTTTGTCCATGCCCTTGCACTCCTTAATAGATAACGTCGACCTGTGCGCCTCCCGAGGCCTTTCCCGAATACGCAGACAGCACCCTTACGTAGCCCTCAAATTGTATCCGCCCCATACACGGCAATGCCGAATAATCCAAAGGTCCTAAACCCCCGTCAGTGATTGCACGTGATGCTGCGAAACTGCATAAACTTGATTAACCTACACGTAGCAAGCTTCACTTACTTCCTAACCACTCAATACTCCACGTCTTCCATACTTGTATCTCACTGCACAGTCACGTCTACGACGGTCTTCCCGCACAGTATATGATAGCTACGCAACCAAGCAATCTGTCGTTCGGCAACCACCAATATCTCAGTCTCTTTGCACCCAGGTACCACCCCGTACAACCCCAACAATCCCCCGTCCGGTATCCCGAACACGGTACCAAAGAACATCCCCCGATTGGGTTTTGATCCGTATCGGATGCAACTACCTTCTGTAGCTTCGTGGGCAATGCCTCAAGATACATGCGGATGGTAGCAACAGAACGGAAATCATGCTCCTCTACGTGCTAGTTACGCTGAACTATCCTTCCCACACAGAACCCACTACTTTACTATTTAGTTTTCGACACCACCAGCCCAATTCCTTTAATGACCACAACGACCACATGGATAGACTTCTGCGCCCACCTTCGACAGCACTCAAGCACTTCTTTTGACTTAACAATTCCCTGAGAACTTGGAAGAAAGCACATGCCCACAGGACCTCTCAGCACTCTTTGCTCTGGATCATCATGACAAAACTGATTTCTGTGGTTGTGTAAGCATCCATAGAAGCCGGAGAGATGCTCCTCTTTTCACAATGTGAAAATCTGAGTCGACATTGCGGCTTCTCCTAATACCGTTCTAGGGAACACAACCAGTCTCGTGAAGAGAGTACTGAATATGATCATATGGTGCACTCCGCGCTTGGCATATTCTTGCGCTACGATGATGTCTCGCAAGCCCTGTCCGAGATTGGCTGCCATTCGCTTAGATTAAGTGTACTGGATATCAGGACAGGAACAGGGAATCTACCCTACCTGTGCTTGGCCTATTGGGCAAGTCTGGTTGGCTTTAACCCGTTGGAAAAGATGCTGGCGTTACAGTCATTTGAACGATAATGCTTAAAACAAGCATAACCATATTGTGCATAATTCGTAGCTTTTCGACAACGTCCGCCTATGGGCGTCCGTTGCATATATCCACAGCCTACAGGCTTTCAATGCTAGTATCAGACGTACAGCACATGCCAGCACACCGAGACAGAACTAAATGCAGATTGTCATAGACCACGGCGCGAGCATCTCCCCTGAACAGATTGAAGGTTTCGAGGTGCGCGACCTCACCTTGACGATATCAATAGACGGCAAAATCTACCGAAGCGGGGTGAACATCGCCCTAACGAATTCTACGAGCTGCAAACGAAGGTAAAAGAAATCCCAACCTCGTCTCAACCGTCACCCGTGGATTTCGCGGATCTTTATCGTAGCCCTGCCGAGAAGGATCCGGATATTCTCTCTATTCCTGTATCCTCCGCACTGAATAGTACAGTTAATGCAGCAGGAATTGCCGCAGGTGCGATATCTAA
>MTKW01001033.1_pt1 | contig 14225 bp, 17 predicted proteins | sample 1042761 | NCBI WGS metagenome assembly MTKW01 (sample SAMN06205366, study PRJNA360243) | anaerobic digester metagenome | biome: Wastewater treatment plant; feature: Anaerobic digester sludge; material: sludge; isolation source: anaerobic digester fed with sludge from wastewater treatment plant ...
AACCTTTCCATGGACGAGATTAAGAAGAAGATGGTAGGTCAAGGCGGGCTTATGGCCTATCTCGGCACCAACAGTGCAGTCGAGGTGGAACGGCGTATTGCAGAAGGAGATGAATACGCAGCCTTCGTCTATGAAGCTATGGCTTATCAGATTGCAAAGGAAATCGGCGCAATGGCAACTGTCCTGGAAGGAGATGTAGACGCAATAATTCTCACAGGAGGGGTGTGCTATTCAGACATGCTGGTGGAATGGATTAAGACTCGTGTCCGATTCATTGCACCTGTCCTGGTTTATCCCGGTGAAGATGAGATGCTTGCTTTGGCTGAAGCGTGCCTTCGTGTACTTCGGCATGAGGAGGAAGTGAAGGTTTACTCATAAGTGCGGGAGGTGGCACAGAGTGGCAAAGGTTGTTTTTGACGAAGAACGGTGTAAAGGTTGCGAGTTGTGTGTCGCCTTTTGTCCCAGGAACCTCCTGGTTATGGCAGAGCGTTTTAATTCTAAGGGATATCATCCGGCAACTATAGTAAACCCTGAGGAATGTAATGCCTGTACTTACTGCGCCAGGATGTGTCCGGAGGTGGCGATTGAAGTATACAGGTAAGGAGGGGCATGGATCTCATGGGAGAAAAGGTGTTGATGAAGGGGAATGAAGCTATAGCCGAAGCAGCGATTCTTGCAGGCTGCAGGTATTTTTTCGGTTATCCGATAACACCTCAGAACGAGATTCCCGAGTATATGTCCAGACGCATGCCTGAGGTAGGAGGGGTCTTCCTACAGGCAGAGAGCGAGGTTGCAGGGAGCAACATGGTGTACGGGGCTGCATGTGCCGGCGCAAGGGTAATGACTACGTCTTCAAGCCCTGGAATCAGCCTTATGCAGGAAGCCATCTCATACATGGCAGGCGCGGAACTTCCCTGCGTGCTTGTGAATATTGTCCGGGGCGGACCCGGTTTAGGCGGGATACAAGGTTCTCAGGCAGACTATTTCCAGGCGACCAAGGGGGGAGGCCACGGCGACTATAAACTGATAGTTCTTGCTCCTGCAAGCGTGCAGGAGCTGATGGACCTTACGATTACCGCCTTTGACCTTGCTGATGTGTATCGCAACCCAGTCATGATTCTGGGAGATGCGATTCTGGGGCAAATGATGGAGCCTGTAATACCGGGAAAAAGAGAGGATCTAGACTTGCCTCCTAAGACCTGGGCTACTACAGGAGCAAAGAACAGGCCAAAGAATGTCATAACCTCACTTATCCTTGATCCGGCAAAGCTAGAGCAGCATAACCTTAACTTAAAGGAGAAATACGAAAAGATCGCAAGAAACGAAGTTAGGTACAGGACCTACATGGCTGAGGATTCTGAAACCCTGATCGTTGCCTACGGAACATGCGCGCGGATTGCACAGGCAGCGATTGACATGGCAAGAGAGCGCGGGTTGAGGGTCGGCCTGTTCAGGCCTATCACTTTATGGCCGTTCCCCTATGATGCCTTGAGGCAGACAGCGGAAGACAGCTTACGAGTTCTAACAGTGGAAATGAGCCTTGGGCAGATGGTTGAAGATGTACGCCTGGCAATACTCGGCACAAAGCCTGTCCACTTCTACGGCCGTACAGGCGGAATGACTCCTACACCCAGAGAAATACTGAATGAGATCGAGAGAATCGTGGAGGAGGGGATATAAAGAATGAGGAAAGTATTTGGCCGTCCGGAAGCAATGGCAGACGTCCCGATGCATTATTGCCCCGGCTGCACCCATGGGATTATCCACAGGTTGATAGCTGAGGTCATTGACGAACTGGGTGTTCGCGAGAAGACCGTCGGGATTTCACCTGTGGGTTGCGCAGTGCTGGCATACGACTACTTTAACTGTGATTTCGTCGAAGCCTCCCACGGTAGGGCGCCTGCAGTAGCTACCGGGATTAAGAGGACCCTCCCTGATTCTGTTGTTTTCTGCTATCAAGGCGACGGAGACCTGGCTTCCATAGGAATGGCTGAAATAGTCCATGCCGCAACCAGAGGAGAGAAGATCACTGTGATCTTTGTCAATAACGCGATTTACGGCATGACCGGCGGGCAAATGGCGCCTACGACATTGCCGGGACAGAGGACTACAACTTCCCCCAGGGGCAGGGATGNNAAACGCGCTGTGAGACGAGCCTTTGAGACCCAAATAGAAGGCAAAGGGTTCAGCCTTGTGGAATTCCTCTCCACCTGTCCCATCAACTGGGGTATGTCTCCCCTCGAAGCAATGAAATGGGTAGATGAAAAGATGAGCCTCTATTATCCTCTGGGAGACTATACCCAAGTTCAGGAGGTGGCAGGTAATGCATGAGGAAGCGATCTTTGCAGGATTCGGCGGACAGGGCATAATGTTGATGGGGCAATTACTGACGTATGCAGGGATGATGGAAGGTGCAAATGTCAGCTGGATGCCGTCCTACGGGCCTGAGATGAGAGGAGGCACTGCCAACTGCCAGGTGGTGATATCTTCGAAAGGAGTCTCTTCTCCTCTGGTGACTGAACCTCTAAGCCTGGTTGCCTTGAATAAGCCGTCTCTACACAAATTCGCTCCCTGGGTCGCCCGGGAAGGGCTTATTGTCTACAATTCTTCTCTTATTGAAGCGCCGCCTGAGAGGCGAGATGTGAGGATACTGGGTGTCCCCTGCAATGAAGTTGCTAATGAGCTTGGCGACTTGCGTACTGCAAATATGGTGGCCCTGGGAGCCTACCTTGCCATCACGAAGGTCGTAAGCTTTGAGACAGTGCTCGATGCAATGAAAATGGTGCTGCCGGAGAGACGCCATAACTTGATACCTCTCAACCGGCAAGCACTTAGCCGAGGCATGGAAATCGCATCTCTTTGGCATTCACAGGACCCGGGAAGAGAGATCAGTTAGGTCCGATGAGTTCTGTGGCTCTGGTCCGGGGAGTATCGATGCTGACGTGGCCTCCGATACTCTCCCGTTTTTCTCCTTCCACCAGGATTTGGCACCGGTTTATTTCGGGAAACTCAGTCAGTGTGTTCACGATAGAGCCTACCAGCAGTGCCTCATTCCAGCTGCCGCCTACGAAGTTGGCGGCAAGTTCCTTGCTGAAATCAGCGATAGCAAGGTCCCCTTCAATCACGAGGCTTCTTACACCGGTTTCTTGCGGGATGGGCGCTTCCAGTCCGCTCCCAGGAAGGGGGCCTTTCACAAGGAGTTCCAATGCACCTCTTACAGGGTCTTGACCTTGTGCCACTCTTTGCCTTACCGGAACCAGGTATGATTCAGTGGGTGTGCTCTTGACATAATAGACTACTACCTCAGGACCCATCTGAGCTTCTTCCAGGGTTTCGATTTCCGAGACCCGTCTCGACAAAGCTGCCAGATCCTCGAATGCCCTGTCTAAATCCCTCTCAATCGCCGCAATATCCCGTGACAACCTTGTTGTAACTCCTACTGACCACCCCAGTAAGACTAAAACAACAAATGTGGCTATCCAAACCTGCCATCTTTGCACCGGTATTCCTCCTCAAATTGTCAATGAGTATGATATCCTCCCTGCGGGGAAGATATTCTGGATGGGTTTAGAGCTACGTATCTTTTCTCCCTTCTCACACTTTAGTTTACGACAACCTGCGCAGTTTCCCTGCTGAGAGGGTCGAGAACCGCGCAGTTTAACCTCAGGCGAGATAGTTGGGGGTATTTTTATGATCAGGGCAAGGAGGGGGACTGTCACAAGGGTCCGTCGCGTCTCTTCGCGTGTCACGGAAGCTGAGGTCATATGTGAAGGAAGGAATTCCCTTGCCATATGCTATCCGGATCTCACAGGGCCGATTGCCCCCGGGGATAAGGTTGTTCTGAACACCAACGCAGTCGAACTTAATCTGGGGACAGGCGGGTACCACTTTATTATGTGGGTTGAAGGCAGGGAATGCCTGGGCGAGACTTGCGGACCGGGACACATAATAAAGGCACGGTACACTCCTTTTCAGGTCCATTGTCTCGCAGCTGAAGAGAAGAGCAGCGAATACCATGAAGTCTTAAAAGACCCTAAGCCAATCTTATGCATGCCTGTTATCGCCTGTGAGCTGCACAGCATGGTAGCTCCGGTGGCAGCAGGCATCAAGGAAGCTACAGGGAACCGGGGAAAGATCGCGTATGTAATGACTGACGGTGGGGCGTTGCCTGCATCTTTCAGCAGACTCACTGAAGAGTTGCGGGACAAAGCGATATTAGATACTGTAATCACTTCCGGCCATGCCTTTGGCGGAGACCTTGAAGCAATAAACATCTATTCAGCTCTGCATGTAGCAAAGGAATGTGCCAAGGCAGACGCTGCCGTTGTTGCAATGGGGCCGGGGCAGGCAGGCACAGGCACAAAATATGGGTTTTCCGGTATAGAACAAGGCATAGCAGTAAACGCAGCCCACTCCCTGGGAGGAATCCCTATCGTTTCGCCAAGAATCAGCTTTGCTGATCCCCGCAAGCGACACTTAGGGGTAAGCCACCATACCATCACCATCCTCAAAGAAGTCGTACTGGGTAATTGTATAGTCGTCTTACCTAAGATGCCGGAGGACAGGTTGGAGTTGGTAAGGTCACAACTTGATGAGTCAGGCATTATCGGTAGGCACGTCATTGTCGCCGAGAACGGGGTACCCGCTGTCAAAAGGCTTCAAAGGGATGAGATTAATGTTACTGTAATGGGGCGGACTATCCAGGAAGATCCGGAATTTTTCCTTGCTGCCGGTGCAGCAGGAGTTTTTGCGGGAAAGCTCATCGCGGAGACACTTACCGGTGTCCGGGTTCAAAGAAGCGAGGAGTTCACCTAGTGTTCCGTAGGTTTTCGACAAAAAGAAAAGGGCTTCCAGTACGTCAGCAGGTTTGCCGGAGATGTAAAAAGAGTCTTTTGAAAAAACAATGTCCATAAGAGGACATCCCTCCTTCCATGGTGTATATGATATGCCGAAGCAGTCAGCGTTATTCCAGTATTTTCGCAAATGGTCAGTAATTGCCTGAACACGCATTCTCAAGTCAGGTACAGTCGAATGTGTCCTTCAAGTCATTCAATTGTGTAGGAGGGAAGGGTAGTGGATTGTAGTGAACAACTTACAGAGGTTATGGTAAAATCTGATACTCTCTATCAAGGGAAAATACTAAACCTCCGCGTTGACCTGGTAAGATTACCTTCAGGAAGGACATCCACCAGAGAGGTCGTGGAGCATCCTGGAAGCGTAGGTATCATCCCCATTGATAACGATGGTAATGTAATACTGATAAAACAGTTTAGATACCCGGTAGGAGAGGTTTTGTGGGAGATTCCCGCAGGAAAGCTGGATCCCGGAGAGAAGCCTGAAGACTGCGCTATCCGTGAGCTTGAGGAGGAGACCTCTTTTATTGCCGGACGTATTGAGAAAGTAGCGTCTTTTTACACGTCACCTGGTTTTTCCGGTGAAATGATGCATTTGTTCATTGCCACAGATCTCATCCCCGGAACAGCAGAACCTGACCAGGACGAAAACATAAAAGTATTCAACCTATCACGTGAAGCTGTTGAGACTATGATGACAAACGGTGAGATCCGTGATGCCAAGACACTTCTTGCATTGGTAACAGTGATTTCGAGGGGGATTTTTTAGTTGACTGAGTTTTACGTTGATTTGCATGTTCATATAGGTTGCGATAGCACGGGACGGCCGGTAAAAGTATCAGCTTCAAGGGAACTGACCTTCGAGAATATAGCAAAAGAATGCTTTTACAAAAAAGGCGTTGACATTGTTGGGATTGTAGATGCAGCATCTCCAGGCGTAATCGATGATATCGAGAGTCTCCTGGATTCAGGGGAAATGGTGGAGATCCCGGGAGGCGGCATCGGTTATAAAGACAAAGTTGTCATTGTTCTCGCCTCTGAAGTCGAGACCCTCGAGGAACACAAGGGTCATTCCCACCACTTGATCCTTCTCAGGACTCTTGACACAGCGAAAGCCTTTTCGCGCAAGCTTCAGGGTTGTGTTTCAAACGTTTTCTCAAGTACGCCTGTATGCCAAATGCCTGCCCGAAACCTCTACAGCATGGCTATGGATATCGGAGCGATTCCCTTTCCTGCCCACGCTTTTTCACCGCACAAGAGTATCTACGGCAATTGCATAAGAAGGCTTCATGAAGCGTTCCCCGAGAATATCTTATCTTCTCTCCTTGCGATAGAGTTGGGACTTTCCGCTGATACAGACCTGGCTGACACTATCTCTGAATTGCACCGGTACACGTTTCTTTCCAATTCCGACGCTCATTCGCTGCCGAAGATTGGGCGCGAATACAACGTTATGCGCCTTGAGAGTGCATCGTTCGATGAGGTCATTAAAGCACTGGCGCGAAGGGATGGCAGACAAGTCGTAGCGAACTACGGATTAGACCCGAAGCTTGGAAAGTACCACAGGACTTACTGTCCCAAGTGTGACAGGACGTTCAATTACGAGACTCCTCCTGTTGTCCAATGTCCTGAGTGTGACAGCACTTCTGTTGTAAAGGGGGTCCTTGACCGAATCAGAGAGATCCAGGATTACCCTGTCCCTCGTCACCCTGAGCACAGGCCTCCGTACCTCTATCAGATTCCATTGGAGTTTGTACCGGGCGTAGGGCCTAGGTCCATAGACAAGCTGATCGAGAGGTTCGGAAGTGAAATGGCAGTCCTGCACAAAGCGAAAGAAGGGGAATTGGCAGAAGTGGTGGGAGAAAAGGCAGCGGGCCTTATCATCCAGGCACGCAATGGAACACTCCCTTTGGTTGCAGGAGGAGGGGGACACTATGGCAAGGCTGTTATAGAGAACGGTTGAGAAATCCAAGGGAAAAGGCTGCAAGCATAACGCTGATAAGATGGACATACATATGAAGGGAGGTGGTTGGGAGGAGGGGCGGGAATGCTCGCAAAAACCACGCCAAAAGAGGCGTTCACCCATTACCTAAGAAAACATGTCCTTACCTACACAATACTCAGTGTCATGCTTATCTTGGGAGTCATTTTCGGTGCTCTTTCAGCAAAAGTCCTTCCGGACGAGGAAAAGTCTGAACTTGCTCAGGACCTTACAGCCTTTTTCAGAGGCTTCGGCGAGACAATGCAGGTTGCCGCAGTCTCCGCGTCGCAACAGGGTTTCTACGGAAATCTGAAGACTGTCTTCATCGGGTGGCTTCTGGGCCTCTCCGTGATAGGGGCTCCGGGAATAGGTGTTTTACTGTTTTTGCGTGGTTTTACCATTGGGTTTACCGTGGGTTTTCTCGTTTTGCAAATGGCTTCAAGGGGAGTGCTTTTGGCCTTCGTATCGGTGCTTCCTCAGAACTTGTTTATAATCCCTGCGCTGATTCTCTCTTTTGAGTCTTCGCTGACATTTGCAAAAATCGTAATTGAAGACAGGTTCAGGAGTACCAGGATCCCACTGTATCCTCAATTTCTCCTCTCCTGCATCACGCTTGTGGGCGCCCTTGCCTTACTCGGTATTGCGTCTATCGTCGAAGGCTTCATAACCCCTGTTTTCATTGAATTGATTTCAAGGCACATGTAATTGCAGGCAAAAGGAGGTCATGCTATACTGGTAAAAACAGCTCATACTGCAGACTAATGGTTCACCGACCGGGTTTATCAAGCCAATGCATCAGGACTGCTCCCCTTTAGGAGGTCGACGGGTTGTCCTGGATCGATGAGTTCCTCGCCTACCTTTTGTGTGAGCGGGGCCTTGCAAACAATACGATAGAGTCATATGGAAGGGACCTCACCCAGTTTGAGGAATTCATAAATGATACCTACGGTATGGAGCTGGAAGAGGTAAATGAAGATACGATCCTTTCATATCTGAAGTTTTTGAAAGACCACGGTAAAGCAAATTCCAGCATTTCAAGGACGATCTCTGCCATTCGCGGGTTCTACGCCTTTACTTACCGTGAAGGCTTGATGGAACACGATCCAGCAACCAACATCGCTTCGCCTAAACAAGAGAAAAGCCTGCCCCAGGTATTGACTGCAGAAGAAGTCACCGGTCTTTTAGATGCTCCGGTAACTGACACGCCTGCCGGTATTCGCGATAAAGCCATGCTGGAAACGATGTACGCCACAGGGATGCGCGTATCTGAGCTGGTCTCTTTGGATCTTGGCGATATTGACACTCACATGGGGTACGTCAAATGCCTGGGCAAGGGATGGAAAGAAAGGATTATCCCCATGGGGAGCGTAGCCTGCTTTTGGGTAGAAACCTACCTCCAATCATCAAGAGGCCGCATGTTGCAGGGGAGAAGAGAGAAAGCTTTATTTGTGAACGCCAGAGGGAAGAGACTTACCAGGCAAGGGTTTTGGAAAATCATCAAAGGTTATGCTAAGAAATGCGGAATTTCAAAACCGGTAACTCCCCATATCCTTCGCCACTGTTTTGCCACACATCTTCTTGAGAACGGTGCAGACCTTCGGTCTGTCCAAGAAATGCTGGGGCATGCAGATATCTCTACTACGGAGATATATACTCATCTGACCAAAGCGAAGCTAAAGGAGATCTATGACAGAACCCACCCTCGCGCAGGGGGAGAATAGGAGAGGGGTCGACGTGAGAGTCTACGACATTATCTTGAAGAAGCGGCGCGGATGTGAGTTGTCAGAGGAAGAAATCAACTTACTGATTTCCCGATACACCCAAGGCGATATCCCTGACTATCAAATGTCCGCTTTTCTAATGGCTGTGTTTTTCCAAGGTATGAGCGTGAAGGAAACGCACGCCCTAACGATGGCAATGGCCCACTCAGGAGAGACAGTGGACCTTTCTGCTATTCACGGAGTTAAAGTCGATAAGCATAGCACAGGCGGGGTAGGTGACAAAACAACTCTGGTCCTTGCGCCCCTTGTAGCCTCTTTAGGTGTTCCTGTGGCGAAGATGTCAGGGCGAGGATTAGGCCACACCGGCGGAACACTGGATAAGTTGGAGTCCATTCCCGGTTTCAGAGTTGACCTATCAAAGGAAGAATTCGTTGAAGCTGTAAACAGGGTTGGGATTGCTGTCGTCGGTCAAACAGCGTCTATCGCACCTGCTGACAAAAAGCTTTATGCACTACGCGATGTAACTGCAACAGTTGACAGCATACCGCTGATAGCAGCCAGCGTATGCAGCAAGAAACTTGCCTGTGGAGCAGACGCTATCGTTTTTGATGTAAAAACCGGTAAAGGTGCATTCATGAAGTCTCAAAGTGATGCAGAGCACCTGGCTGAATTAATGGTGGATATCGTGAGACAAGCCGGAAGAAGGGGCGCAGCTCTAGTCAGTGATATGGATCAGCCCTTGGGGTATGCAGTAGGCAATTCCCTTGAGGTTGCAGAGGCCATTGATACGCTGCGAGGCGAAGGGCCGGAGGATCTCCGCGAACTCTGCTTGTCTCTGGGTTCACTTATGATCGTTCTCGGAGGCAAAGCCAAGAGTATTGAAGAAGCCAGACGGAATCTGGAAGACTCCCTCAACACCGGTGCTGCTCTGGATAAGTTCCGCGACCTTGTATTCACTCAAGGCGGTAACGCGGAGGTTGTCGACGATCCTGAAAGCCTTCTTCCTAGTGCCAGATGCCTGGAGGCAGTTCCGAGTTCTATGTCAGGCTACATAAAGGGGATCAATGCGGAAAACATTGGAGTTGCTTCAATGATGCTGGGTGCAGGACGAAGGACGAAGGAAGATGCAATAGATCCTGCAGCAGGCATTATAATACTCAAGAAGATCGGAGACAGAGTGGAGCAGGGCGAACCGTTGGCAATGCTCCATACTAACGATTGGCACTCCCTGGAACCCGCTGCCAAGCTTGTTATGTCATCGTACGAGATATCAGAGGACAAATGCAACCCTCCTCAGCTCATCTACAAGGTTATTGAGAAGTAGCAGGACACTCAATCCTTTTTCACACGGGTGGGGTATATCGCTCTACCCGTGTGAATATGTACGTGTAGAGATGCGAATCCAGTTGGCGCTATGACAGGGAGGAAATAAAAGTGGGCAAGAGAAGTGTCATAGCAGGGACATTCCTTGCCGGCATCGGCATTGTTTCGGTTCTTATCTTTCTTATTTCCTGGCCTTGTGCATGGGGGAAGGCAGGTGCACAGGAGCTTTCCATCTCACCCGGCATTCCCATCACTGCTGAGTCCGCTTTGCTTGTCGAGGCAACAACAGGTCAAGTCCTCTATGAAAAGGATCCGGATAAACCCCTTCCTCCTGCCAGCATCACGAAGATCATGACCATGCTCCTGGCTATGGAGAAGATCGCTGAGGGCAAAATCTCCTTAAGTGACATGGTAGTTGCAAGTGAGAGAGCGATGAGCATGGGAGGCTCTCAAATCTGGTTGGAGACGGGAGAAGAAATGTCCCTTGAGGACCTTATGAAAGCCATTGCCATTGTATCTGCAAATGATGCCAGTGTCGCGGTGGCAGAGCATATTGCCGGCAGTGAAGAAGCCTTCGTTGACATGATGAACAAGCGTGCACAAGAGCTGGGTATGACAGGGACGAATTTCGTGAATTCATCAGGATTGCCTGACCCGGACCACTATACGACTGCACGGGATATAGCGATTATGTCCAGGGAATTACTGAGATATCCGAAAGTGCATGAATGGTTTACCACCTGGCTCGATTATCTCCGGGGCGGCAGGAGTATGCTGGTAAACACGAACAAGCTGATAAACTCGTACCAAGGTGTTGACGGGCTTAAGACAGGTTTTACAGAAGAAGCAGGGTACTGCCTTGCAGCAACTGCCAAGAGAGGCAGTCTCAGATTGATTTCAATCGTACTTAAAGTCGCTGACTCCAACACCCGGTTCAAGGAGGCATCTGCTCTCCTTGATTTTGGATTCCGGCACTTTTCCGGAGTTGAGCTGGCTAAAGAAGGGCAGGTTGTGGCGCAAGTGGAAGTCCCTCGCGGAGTCATAGAGCATGTCAACGCAGTCTGCCGAGAGCCTTTAGTTGCAGTTGTGCCCAGGGGGGAGGAGGACAGTGTCAGGAGCGAACTGGTCCTTCCCAAGAAAGTCAACGCGCCTGTCAAAAGAGGCGAAAAGATCGGTGAGATGCTTGCAGTAGCTGAAGACGGTTCAGTCATAGGCAAGGTGCCTGTCGTGGCCCAAGAAGATGTAATGAGGGGAAATATCTTCAAAGTGATACTGCGCACTGTACAAAACCTGTTCCGTGTTACGTTTAGAATCAAGTAAACCGCCGGAGTTTATTTGAGCTTCGTGATAACTTTCAGGCTCTTCTACATTCCTTTAGCCTTCGGGCTGTTTTTCTTTTTCACAGTTATCGGGAAGGAGTAATCAGAGGGCTGAAGAATAGGAATGAGACGGAAAAACAAAAGGAGGATCATGAATGAAGATTAACGTCAGGGTTATTGGCCGTGTTCTGGTAGTCGAACTCTTCGGCGAGCTCGACCTGAACACGGCACCTAGGTTCCGTGACGTGGTTGAAGACGAACTCCATTCAAATCCTGCCATAAATCACATACTGCTCTTGATGCGCGGTGTTACTTTCATTGACAGCTCAGGACTGGGAGTAATCCTCGGAAGGTACAAAAAGCTCAGGCCCCACGGTGGGAGCGTCATAATAGTAGCTCCCTCACTGCAAGCACGAAAAGCCCTTGAATTATCAGGCTTAGCAGGAATCATATCTATTTGCAGTACGGAAGACGAAGCCTGGGTCAAGGCTGTGGGGGTATAGCATCATGGTTACTGAAAACTATATGACAATAGAGTTTCCAGCGATTCCCGAGAATGTGGAATTCGCCAGGACAGTGGTTGCATGTTTTGCATCGCAAATCTCTTCGTTCACTTTGGAGGAAATAGATGACATTAAGCTGGTAGTGTCAGAAGCCGTCTCCAACACTGTACTACACAGCTACGACACTCCCGGAGGTATCATACGTCTCACTGCAGCAAGAAACGGTGATACGCTCTATGTCACAGTTGAAGACTTCGGCAAGGGAATAACCGAGATAGAAAAAGCAAAAGAGCCTGCTTTCACCACAGACCCGGACAGGATGGGTATGGGGTTCACGATAATGGAAGCATTGTCAGATGAGCTCCATGTGACTTCGGTCCCAGGTAAAGGAGTTAAGGTCGAAATAAGGAAGTCACCTCATGGGACGGCGAAGGCCAGTGAAGAACTGCAGTGCTGACGGAATCCGCTTGCCTCGGCTGCCTCTTCTCACTGACGAAGAGGTTCGCGAACTGAAACAACGTATTCGTGCCGGTTGCGAAGATGCCCGTGATGAACTAGTGTCCCGAAACCTCCGTCTGGTAATGAGCCTTGTAAACAAGTTCCCCTGTGAACCCGGTGAGAAGGAGGATTTATTCCAGGTCGGTTGTGTCGGCCTCCTGAAAGCCGCTGACCGGTTTGACGAGTCATGTGGAACTCGTTTTTCCACGTACGCTGTACCTGTAATCCTCGGTACAATCCGGGAGCACCTCCGCAAAGGAGGAAGGCTCAAAATCGGAAGGACACTTCAGGAAAAAGCGGTCAAGGTTCAAGAGGCGCTAGGTGTTTTGCGGTCTGAATTAGGAAGGGAGCCGAGCATCCATGAAATCTCTGCAAGAACCGGATTACAGAGTGAGGAAGTAGTTGAAGCTCAAGGTGTCCTGAAGCCTGTTATATCTCTTTCCGAATCTTGTTCCTCTGACGATACCCTCTCTATCGAAGAAAGAATCCCCTCTTTCTCCTTTGCAGATGACCGCGTAGAATCGATTGCACTCCAACAAGCCATGGACAACTTAAGTGAGCCTGAACGAACAGTAATAGAGATGCGGTTTTTTCTCGACTTGAAGCAGGTAGAAGTCGCTCGACGGCTTGGCATTTCTCAGCCGCAAGTCAGCAAGATTGAAAAGAGCGCTCTGAGGCGCCTTAGACAAGAACTGGACGAGAAGAATTAAACTCCTTTCTCATGCGCATAATTTAAGAAAGAGAAAGGAGGCCAAGCTCATGACAGTAATTAAAGTTGTGGAACTTCTGGGCGAATCTACAACAAGCTGGGAACATGCAGTGCAAGAGGCTGTCAATGCAGCATCGAAAACCCTTAGGAATATAACAGGTATCGAAGTATTGAATATGACTGCCTCCATCGAAAACGGGAAAATCGCGAAATACAAAGCCAATGTAAACGTTGCTTTCACTGTCGACGGTACCTGATCGGGTAAGGAGATGAAAGCGACGATGTCTCGGACTTTCCAGGATGCCCAGGAGAAAAAAAGGAAGCAAGAGGCATATCAACAGCTGGTAGCTAAAAGGAAGCCGAAACCTCCATACCTGAGGCATTTTCTCGTTGCGTTTCTTGTAGGCGGCTCATTATGTGCACTGGGCCAGTTCATCCTAAACATTTTCATGCGGCGGGGAATGGACATGAACGCAGCGTCCGCTCCTACCCTGGCGGTCATGATTCTTTTTGGCATAGTGTTGACTGCATTAGGGGTCTATGATGAGATCGCTGAATTCGCCGGGGCCGGAGCTGCAGTGCCTATCACAGGGTTCGCCAATACCGTTGCTGCCTGCGCCATGGATTTTAAGCGTGAAGGCTGGGTTTTAGGCATGGGTTCTAAGATGTTTGTCATTGCGGGCCCAGTACTCGTGTACGGCGTTCTAAGCGGTGTATCTGCAGCTTTCATCAAGTACGTTACAGGATTGTAGGCTGAAGGGAATTCCTAAACCGTGGCACCGAAGAAGACCGGTAAAGCGACTGTCAAGTTTGGAAACCCTCCTGTGATTATCGGGACAGGCTCTGTAGTAGGACCTATGGAAGGACGAGGCCCCCTTGCCGAAGACTTCGATGCAGTCCTCCCTGATATGACGTTCGGCGAAAATACTTCGGAAAAGGCTGAACGTAAACTCCTGGAGCAGGCAGCCTGGATCGCAATAGAACGGTCAGGCATTGATAAAGGCATGATAGATTACTACGTCGCCGGCGACCTGTTGAATCAAATCATCTCTGCCAGCTTCTCCGCGCGACAGTTAGAGATACCTTTCATGGGAGTCTACGGTGCATGCTCCACATGTGCCATGGGAACGGCAATGGGGAGCATGATTATTGACGGAGGATTTGCCGACTATGTCCTTGTAGCTTGCTCAAGTCATTACCACACAGCGGAACGGCAGTTTCGGTATCCGATAGAACTCAATGTTCAGCACAAGGAGACATCTCAATACACTGTGACCGGTGCAGGCGCTATTGTTCTGGCATCTTCCGGCAGCGGTCC
>MTKW01003976.1_pt1 | contig 14225 bp, 9 predicted proteins | sample 1042761 | NCBI WGS metagenome assembly MTKW01 (sample SAMN06205366, study PRJNA360243) | anaerobic digester metagenome | biome: Wastewater treatment plant; feature: Anaerobic digester sludge; material: sludge; isolation source: anaerobic digester fed with sludge from wastewater treatment plant ...
AAAGGGCAATCGCTGGGCAGATTTCTTTTCAGGTGCACTTGCCTGGCATTTAGGAGAAGAACCCTGGATTAAGAGCCTGAATACATTTGATACATTCAAGCTACGAATAAGTGCAGGACAAACAGGTAATCAGGGAGTTGCCGCTTACGCCACCCGCTCCAAAATGCTTACACAAAACAAGGGATATACCTACGACAACAATTACGTCACCGGTTTTGCTGAAGATTACTGGAATGGACCATCCAACCCAAATCTTAAATGGGAAACAACTACTCAGTATAACCTGGGAATTGATGTGGGTTTCTTAAAGAATAGGATAAACTTTGTTATCGATTTATATAAGAAAGACACCAAAGACCTTTTGCAGTATATGATAATCCCTAACAGCACCGGATTTAAGGGTGTTTATACAAATTATGGAAATGTAGAAAACAGAGGATTGGAGATAACCGGTAGTTTTCACCCCATCAGCCAAAGAGATTTCAGTTGGAAAATAGACATAAACACTTCTATGAACAGAAACAAAATCGGCGGCTTGAGAGGAGACCAATTTGCAGATGTAGCATGGGGACTTGAGAGTATGTTCCTTAGAAGAAACGGACAACCTATAGGGCTGCTGTATGGCTATAAAGAAGATGGATTTTTTGACAATGAAGCTGAAGTTCGTGCTTACCAGGTCTATGCAGATGAATCTGATGCAAAAATAAAGAGCATGATAGGACAGGTAAAGTACAAAGACTTAAATAATGATGGGATGCTTGACGACAGAGACAAGACAATTATTGGAAATACAAATCCGGATTTTATTTATGGTATTACCAATACACTTACATACAAAGATTTTACACTTAACTTGTTTATTCAGGGCTCCCAGGGAAATGACATCCTTAACGCAAACGTAAAAAAGTACGACTTGTCCGGAATAGACAATCTGCCCAAATATATTTGGGATGAAAGATGGACAGAAAAGAATAAACTAAACGCCCGCTCTCCGCGACCGGATGCTACCTATTCACGTGCAATGCGGGCATCAGACAGATATGTGGAAGATGGATCCTATATAAGACTTAAAAATGTATCTTTAAGCTATCTGCTCAAAACGCCGTTTGATTTTATTGAAACTCTAAGAATAAGCGTTGGTGCAACAAACCTGTTTACCATTACAAAATACAGGTGGTATGACCCGGATGTGAATTCTTTTGGAAGCGACCCTTCCCGAAGAGGAGTTGATATGTCTTCCTATCCAAATGCCCGGGTTTTCAATATTGGATTTCAACTTGTTTTCTAACATTTAAACTTTTATTTCATCATGAAAATCAAATATTTCACTTTTCTGACAACTGTTTTATTGCTCATTGGTTGCTCCAGCCTGCTCGACGAGAAACCGTTTACTTTTGTAGCCGGCGATGACCTGGTTGAAAGCAAAAGTTATAACGAATTAGTAGCAGGGGCTTACAGCGGATTACATTTCTCTTTTGAGTGGGGAAATTTCCACCAAATAGTCAACTTCGACACTGACTATCAAACCGGTCCTACCTGGGCATTCGGCAAAATAGGAGCCGGCAACTTTTATGAAGACGAAAATACCAAGAACTTCTATAACGGCTTTGCAATAACCATTCACCGGGCAAATTATCATTCGTATCTGATAAGCAAAATGGATATTGATGAAAAAGAGAAGGATAACGCATTGGGAGAATTAGCTTTTCTAAAAGCATTTTCTTACTTCAATCTGGTACAGTTTTATGGTCCCGTTTGCCTGTACAAAGAATCCGTTTCTGAAGGTGCTCCTCTTAATATTCCACGTTCATCCGTTAAAGAGGTGTATGAACATATTATCGGACAACTTCAGTATGCTGAAGAAAAAACTTACTCCGTAAAGGACCCAAACTACAAAAAAGGACATGTGTCCAGCGGTGCTGCCAAAGCCCTTTTAGCCAAAGTTTATTGCACCATTGGCTCTGCTTCTATGGAAACAGGAAATCAGATATACGTGCACGGCGGTGTACCGGTAACCTACGAAGACGGTGAAAAAATTTATGTCCCCGAACCGGAAAAACTGACATTTGAAAAAGATAGAGTAGCCGGATATGAAGATTTCAATTCATTAGATTACTATAAAAAAGGATTGGCAAAAGCCAAAGAACTCATTGAACTGAATGATTTTGACCTTTTTTCCTCACAAGAAGAACTTTGGAAAAAAGAAAATAAAAACGGAAAAGAATTTATTTTTTCACTTCAAACACAGCAAGACAATCCTACCTTAAGCAATTACGTATCCAAAGAGTATGTCGGCTATTACAACGAGCTGAAGAATGGCATATTGGACGCCGGATTTTACATATTAAGAGATCATTGGTTTCAATTGTTTGATGAAACTGACGAACGCATAACCTGGGGCGTAGTTCATCGCCAACCCTTTGCTTTTTGGGACGGAAAACTGCAATATTGTTACTATCCGGCCAGAGACAGTCTGAAAGTGAAAGCCGGGACTGACGGCTACGAACCTACTGACATGCTAAGATATGACGCACATCTTTATGGAGCTAAACTGAATAAATTTAAACAAATCAGCCATAGAGACGGAAACAGAAGTGATTTTAACTGGCCCTTCATTCGCTATGCAGAGGTTCTACTTTTGTATGCCGAAGCTGATAATGAAGTTAACAACGGACCCTCTGCCGAAGCCATTGCAGCCGTAGAAAAGCTGAATAAAAGGAACAAAAGCAAATTGGCTTCCGATATAGGATTAACAGAGCCCTGGACAAAAGAATCTTTCCGTTCCTATATACTGGAAGAACGAGCAAAGGAATTTGGAGAAGAAGGCCATAGAAGATTTGACCTGATACGATGGGGAATATATCTGCAAACCATGAATGCAATAGGCGGAGCAGATGAAAACGGTGTCTTGAAAAGAAGAGAAAAAAGACACTTGTTGCTTCCATTACCAGCTGACGAAGTAAATACAAATGAGCATATAAACGTAAATAATCCCGGATGGTAAAAAAACAATAATTATTATCGTTGATCACATGAAAAAGAATTATATAAACAAACTGATCATTGGAATTACAGTTGTTGTGCTTGCATTTCACAACTGTGGTGAAGATAAACAAATATACGGACCTCCCACGATAAGCAAGGTTACACTTATTAACAGCCTGGACTCGGCAATTACAGCCGCCGATATGGGGGAGTGGGTAGCTATTCACGGAGAAAATCTATTTAACATCGAATATATTAAGTTCAATGATATAGAAGTAAATCTCAAAGAAATTTATTCAGACGATAAAGCCGCATACACACAAGTGCCAAAAGATATGCCCACAGAGCTGTTAAACAAGATATTTATAAAAACCTCTTCCGGCAGTGCTGAAAAAGAGTTTATTGTCAATCTTCCACCTATCATTCTGACGATGATGCAAAATGAGTACACTCAAGCCGGAGAAATACTGAAAATATACGGCAAAAATTTCTCGCTCTACCAAGTTGGGAGTTCTACCACTGTTGTCTCCTTTGGAGGAATAGAAGAACCCGTAATATCAGCATCAGAGGACGAATTATTAGTCAAAATACCTGAAGGAGTGCCTGTAAACTCAAAGATAGAAGTGATAAACAAAAAATTTGACTTGACAGCCACTTGCCCCGGATATTATAAAGACACACACAATATGATCACTAATTTTGACCCCGATTTTCCCTATAGCGGATTTGACGGAAGTCAATGGGTAGGAAAATGGCCAAACCCGGAACCATTATCAGGCAACTATCTTAGGTTTGAATCAAGTCCAAGTTTATATCCCGATGGCTTAGGGTGGCTCTACCTGTTTCAATTGGATTTCGACTATACTGAAGATATGATCCTGCACCCTGAAAATTACATCTTGAAGTTTGAAATAAATATGGAAAAACCTTTTATGGCAACTCAACTCTTCTTTTATTACTATTGGGATCAGAATCCTGCTCCGGACCCTATAGGTGGTGAGATCATTAAGGTAAAAGAATTTAATCAATGGGAAACCATGGCAATTCCACTTGATAAAATCATACCACGCGGATTAAGCGGTGACGAAGTGGTCAGATCTTTCAATGTCAGAATTCAATGTTTTGCACCAACAGACGATCTGTTAGTGGGTTTTGATAACTTTAGAATTTACCAAAAGGAAACTTTTAATTAACAAGCTGAAATAAAAAATATTGAGACTATCTTTTTGCGACACCATAAATTCACAGTTGAAAAAACAAATAATTAATCCTTATAGAAACAAGTATATGAAACGAACATGAACTAATTTAATCAATTATTCCACCCGAGTGGGTGATTGAATTAGTTCATCGAGAGTTCCATACGACAACTAAAAAATAATATTTAAACGTATGAAAAAGATAATAAACGCATTTATTTTAATTGCAATTTTCATTATAAGCCCATTAGGTTGTGAAGATTCTACGAAGGACACTTATAAACCATGGAAGGATGACATAGACAAGCCCGCTTTCCCCAAGTTAGAAGGCACTTTCATCCAGGACTGGCTTGTCGGCAAATGGGACTATTCAAGATGGGATGATGAAATGAGAATACTAAAAGAGGCGCAGATGAAATATGTCATTCTGCTACCTACCATGCATGGAGATACCGCGGAAAAATATACTACGCTTTATCCTTCCGATTTATCTTTTGCTACCCACAGTGGTGTTGATGTTGTCGAAAATTGTCTTGCGGCAGCTCAAAAATACGGACTTAAAGTGTTTTTGGGACTTAACTTTCATGCCAATTGGTGGAAAGCCGCAAATTACCCGCCCGAGTGGCTAAAAAAGCAAATGGAGTACGGAAACATGCTGGCAAAAGATTTAATAAAAAAATACAGGCCCAAATATGCAGATACAATGTACGGTTGGTATTGGGTTTGGGAGATCAATACCAATCAATGGAACAACAGCTACGCTAATAAACGCCTGGTTGATGCGATGAACATCAACTTAGATTTCTTAAACAAAGAAACGCCCGATATGTATGTAATGATCAGTCCCTTTTTTCAACAAAGATACAGCGACATCAATAGCGACAAAATAATATGGGAGTATATCATCAGTGAAGCTCATTTTAAACCCGGTGATATTTTTGCTCCTCAAGACTGTGTCGGTGCAGGCGGACTGACCATAGACGTGTTGGAAGAATGGTTTATCATGCTGAAAAAAATCGCAAGATCAAAACCGGGATTACGCTTCTGGGGTAATACTGAAATATTTAAGAACCATAACGACAACCAGCTTTATACAGCTACAATGGATATGGTTAAAAAACAAATGGATATAGCATATCCACTCGTTGACAGACTGATTTGTTTCTCCTACACACACTTTTACAGTCCATCCCTACGCATCGATCTGTTTCACAAAACCTATTTGGATTATCTGCAATCAGCAGGCAGTTTATCATTTCAACTTCCTGTAGAAACACCCACAGGATTGAGGATTGAAGAGAAAACGACGGATCAAGCCAAGTTGGTTTGGGATGAACCGAACGACAGGAAAAATATTGTAGGCTATTTCGTATATAAGGACAACGAACTGATAAAAGACCGGCAATACGACGGAGAAGGCCTTTGTCATACATATGTATTGCTGGAAGACTTACTACCGGATGTTAGTCACACTTACTCGGTTTGTTCTTATAATGCCATAGGAGAAACTTCAGGTAAAACGGAACTTGAATATTGAAGAACAAAGAGCAAAGACAAAAAGAGCAAAGAACAAAGACTAAAAATTAATGATTAATGATTCACCGGCAAATAACTCTGTTTTTAGCAGTTTCCCTGCCCGCTACTTAATGTAATTTCAATAATTATGAATAAATTTACAGCGAATAGAAATAGAAATTACACACTTTTGGGGACTACCGTTGGGAAGATTAACCACGGTAAAAACCGGCGTTCTTATTATTGTCCCAAAAGTCCCCCGGGGGATAAGGGGACAGATCAATTAAAACAATTAATAACCAATTAAAATAATTAACAGTCAATTAAATTTTAAAAAAAAATGAAAACAAAATTTTACTTATTAGTTTTATGCTGTTCCATGATTGCAACAGCTACGGTATGGTCGCAAGATCCATTTGTGTTATCTGCTGACGGAGATACACTTAAAAGATGGACAGGAGAAGATCCTATTGCTGATATGACAGCTTACCCTACCCTTGAAAACGTAACTAAAATTGCTTCGGGAGCATTTAACGGAATCTCAACGTTGAAAAAAGTAATCATTTCTAAGAATGTAACAACCTTTGAGGGATACTATTTTACAGGAACGCCACTCGACAGTGTCGGTGTAGCTTCAGGAAACGGTTATTTCTCGGATATTGATGGGGTGCTTTTCAATTGGGGAAAAACCTACTTATTTTATTATCCTCGTGGCAAAACAGCAACAAGCTATACCATTCCTGAAGGAGTCGAAAAGATAGGAAATATTGCATTTTATCAACATCAGTATCTTAAGAAGATAACATTTCCAACGACCGGATTTAATGAAATAATGATCGATCAAGCTTTTTGGGGTATTGCCAACTTAGATACCATCGAAAACTTTGAGAAAACGCAGATAACATCTATACCTGAAAATACATTTGGAGGCTGCTGGCATCTTAAATCCATTGCCCTACCCAATACACTGACTGAGATTAAGGCAAATGCCTTCAATGATTGTCAATATTTGCCTTCTATCACTATCCCTGCCAGTGTTACAAGTATCGGAGATAAAGCTTTTTACGGCATCTGGGCCCTACTCACAGTTGAGAGTCATAACACCGTAGCACCAACTTTAGAAAACGATTCTGTTTTTGCATTAAAAGGCAATATACCGGCACGTAATTTATATGTACCAAAAGGCTACGTAAATACATATCAGACCAACTGGGTAAACACAGGTAAATTCAACGTCAACGGTGCCATCCAAGAAATAATCCTAACAAGCATAGGTGAACTTAACAACCAATCTGACATGGCAATCTGGGTTAAGGATAACAAATTTCAGGTTAAAGACAATGAATATGGATCAGAACTCAGTTTTAATATTTTCAACAGCACAGGGCAATTAGTTCAGTCTCTTTCAAATCTGTCCGAAACTATTGATCAGAATTTAAAAGGACTATACATAGTTAATGTTAAACGAGCAGGAGAAGCAATAAAGTCATTTAAAATTATGCTTTAACTCATGGCGGTATCTTAGAAGTGCCCAACTGCTGCGCTTAGCGCCTTGCATTTGGACACTTCTAAGCCACCTTGCTGTTTTTTTCTGTTGAATATTGGTTTTTGAGATAGCCCCGTATTTTATCCGGAGTGCATGTGATAGCTGCTACTTATTCTATATCAGTATGATCCCCAAAAGTCCCCCCTTGGGGGGATTTAGGGGGCTGATAATCTAAAATAATTAACAACCAATTAAATTAAAAAAAATGAAAACAAAATTTTACTTATTAGTTATCTTCTGTTCTGTTTTTGCAACAGCTACAGTATGGTCACAAAACCCATTTACTTTATCTGCTGATGGAAAAACACTTGAAAAGTGGACAGGAACAGATCCTACGGCTGACATGACAGCTTACCCCGAGCTTGAAGATGTAACTACTATTGCTTTTGGAGCATTTCGTGAAAACGCGACATTGGAAAGTATAACCATCTCTAAAAATGTGACAACGATTGATCAATACACTTTTGCCTGGATGGGAAATATTAAAAATATTTTCGTAGCTGAAGGAAACGGTTTTTACTCGGATGTTGATGGGGTGCTTTTTGACTGGGGAAAAACCATCTTATTTTCTTATCCTCGTGCCAAAACGGAGGAAAGTTACGTTGTTCCTTCTACAGTTATAAAAATAGGAGGTCTTGCATTTCATAGAAATATGAATCTCAAAAAGATAACGTTACCTGCAGAATTTAGCGAAATACAGCTGAGTGAAACTTTTTGGGCTGCTGCTCAATTAGACACTGTCAGCTGTCTTGGAAAAATAACGTCTATACCCGCAAGCACGTTTTCAGACTGCTATGTGCTCAAATCCGTTACTTTGCCAGATGAACTGACCCTGATTGGCTCAAAAGCCTTCAATCAATGTCAATCATTGTCTGCTATCACTATCCCTGCCAATGTTACAAGTATTGGAGATCAAGCTTTTTTCAACAACATCGCACTGACCGAAATTGTGTGTCTTAGCGCCACTCCACCGACTTTAGGAGGCAATAATGTTTTTACTGTAAATCCGGATGCCACCATGCCGGCACGCACTTTATATGTGCCGGTTGGTTCCAAAGCTAAATACGAAACCGACTGGGAAGGCAAATTCACCGGCACCATCGAGGAAGAAAATCCGGCAGGCATAGGTGAACTTGAAGGGCAATCCGGCTTAACAATCCGGGTTAAGGATAACAAATTTCAAGTTAAAGGCGATGGATCAGAACTTAGCTTTAATATTTTCAACAGTACAGGGCAGTTAGTTCAGTCTCTTTCAAGTCTGTCCGAATCTATTGATCAAAATTTAAAGGGACTTTATATAGTTAATGTTAAAAGAGCAGGAGAAGCAATAAAGTCATTTAAGATCATACTGTGATTGATTTAACACTGCTTCAACCTGCGCAGCACACAAAAATTTACTTGTTTTTTAAAGCATGAAGATATGGAATTGGTCCGGTATCACATGTCTGAGACCTGACATAATTCGGATATCAGAAGACAAAACATCATGTACATATAAAACGAACATGAACTAATTTAATCGTATGAACAGAAGACAATTTATAAGCATAGCGGGATTAAGCTCGGCCGCTATGCTTTTCTCGAAAGACGCGCAAGCCCGGTTATTGGAAGGAACAGCAAAGTATTCTCACATAAAACCTATTACCGGCTCCTGGATTGAATTTCAGCATCACTTACCTAATGAAAGCGAATACTGGGACAAAGCCCTGGCTTCTTTTTCTGCAGATCAGTGGCGAAGAAAAATCTTCGAAATGAAAGAAGTGGGGATGGAATACCTGGTATTGATGAGTGTTGCTCTATTCGGGAAAGCACTTTATCCTTCTAAATTGGCTCCGCAAATGAAGTTAGGATGTGATGACCCGCTGGAAGCTGTATTGGGAGCTGCTGATGAATGTGGGATCAAGTTCTTTATAAGCAACGACTACTGGGGCAACCTTCATGATGTGGAAGTGATGATGAGCGATAGCGAAATAAGAGAGTTAAGAGAGAAATCCATGGTTGAAATTGCAGAAAAATACAGTCATCACAAATCTTTTTACGGCTGGTATTTTCCCAATGAAGCATACCTTGATCCGTATTTTTCCGACAGCATGATCAGGTATGTAAACGACTGTACCGACCTTGCAAAATCTCTGACTCCAAACAGTGTAAATCTAATCGCTCCTTATTACATAGTCAAGGCAAAATGTGATGATTTTTTTGTTGATCAACTAAAAAGTTTAAACATAGACATCATAGCTTATCAGGATGGTGTAGGAGTAAACCACACCAAATTGGGCGAAGCCGGCAAACATTTTAAAACCCTGCAACAAGCCCATCAAAAAGCACAAAAGTCAAGATTATGGGCCGACATGGAGTTGTTTTATTTCGAACAAGGCACAAAAGGCAATCTCTTACCCGCTGATTTCAATGACAGAATACTGAAACAAATGGAAGACATATCTCCTTATGTAGAACGCATATTGTGCTATCAGTACATCGGTGTAATGAACAAGCCCGGCACCGATATTATTGCAGGAACAAAAGAGTCAACAAGGCTTTATCGGGATTATACAAAGTGGCTGCGAAAACATAAAAAGTAATTTTGATTTATAAAAGTTATATACCAATGTATTTACGCGGAATACGGCTAATTGCACGGATTGGGTCGGGATTGTTTTTACCTGTCCTGTTCTTTTTAGCATTAAGCTCTTGTACAGAAGATCAGCCGGGTATTCTTGAGCTTGAAAACACTCCACTCAAGTTTGAGGACACTCCGTTTGTACCCGAAAACGCTCAGGAGACAACCACTTCTGCCCCTCTTGAGAAGAAATTCACAGGTACTTTTATTGATTTTTGGAATAAAGGCGGTTGGACTCAGCAACAATGGTTAGATCATTTTGATGAAATGGCAGAGATAGGTATAAACACGGTAATAGTCCAATTTGTTGCATTTGACAACAAAACCAACACCTACACCTGGTTTAACTCATCTAATACTTTTGCAGCCGAACATATTTTTCCGGATGCATTACCCAAATTGATGTATGCAGCCGAGCAAAAAAACATGAAGGTTTATATCGGATTATATTTTAGCAATGAGTATTGGGATAATCAGACCAATGTCTCCTGGCTTCAGACACATGCGGACAGGTGCAACTTTATAGCCCATGAAATAGCAGGTCAATTCGGGAGCAGTCCGGCGTTTGAAGGTTGGTACATCCCGCACGAGCCTGAACCGCACGCTTACAATTCTGCAGCCCTTGTAGGTTCTTTTAATACGAACTTTGTTAATAGGATCTCCGATTATACTCACACATTAAATGACAAACCGGTTACAATTGCTGCCTTTTTTAACTCAGCATTAACTACAACCAATGAGCTTTTATATTTCATGTCGGACCTCAGTAAAGGCAATTTACAGATCATCATGCTACAAGACGGAGTCGGTGCCGACCATGTCTCATTGGACGACTTGCTGATGTATTACAATGATGCCGCCTGGGGATTATATGGAGAAAATCCTGATTATACCGGGCTGTTTTGGGCTGACATAGAAACTTTTTATAATTATGCCCCTGCAAACATAAATCGGATTGTCAGGCAAATACAAATTGCGTTTTCATTTCCGCATATCACTAAATTTGTGTCTTTTCAGTATTACAACGACATGTGTCCTTCAGGCCCTAACGGCTCCGATGCTCTGAAGTTACGGAATGACTATATTGATTATTTGAATGAGCTCAGTACCGGTCTGATTTACGTAAGGATGTAACAAATTACTGCAATAACGAATTTTTATAATCATAGGAAACATAGATGCAAACAAACGACTCCATTGCAGGCAAAGGCAAGCAAAAAAAATTTCACAAACGAACCTCTTTTGTATTATTTGTCGGCTGTGTGATCGGTCTCGCCATAGCTGCTTCTTTGTATCAAACTGCTGTGTATTTTTCTACCGATGAATCATGTATGCTCTGCCATGTGCATCCGCATGCAGAAGAAAGCTGGAAACAATCGGTGCACATGAATAACAAAAGCGGAACGAAAGTGAGTTGCGTGGAATGTCATTTACCACCTGTGGAAAACACCCTGGATCATTATACAGCCAAGGCTAAATTGGGTTTAAAAGATGTGTGGGGTTATCTGACCAAGGATAGTGCTGATTTTAACTGGGACGAAAAGTCACAGTTAGAAAATGCAGTGAAATATATCCCTGACGAGTCCTGCAAAAGCTGTCACCATAATCTTTTCCCTGAAGGGGTCACGGATGAAGCGATCATAGGCCATTTACATTATGAAGACAACGAAAAAACTTTAAACCTGCAATGCATCAGCTGTCACCTTGATGCAGGGCATTACGACCCTTACTACAGCCACAAACAGATGACTGGAATTCCTCAGCTGCAAATAACAGATAGTTCGCTTTTTTACAAAGAAGCAACGAAAGTAGATACTTTTGCAGATTTTGTCGAGCAATTACCGGGTACACCTTATTCATTTAAAATGGTAGCCATTCCCGGAGGAACATTTTTGATGGGAAGTCCTGAAAATGAATCTTTCCGCAGCGATTCGGAAGGTCCGGTACGAGAGGTGACGGTCAGCAGATTTTTTATGGCTGAAATTGAAACAAGCTGGGAGTTGTACTGGTCGTTTTATGCTGCTACAATGAGTGAGGGGCGTACTCCGCCGGAATACGTATATGCCAACAACAGCAGCAATCCCGATGTTGACGGAATTTCGGGACCTACGGCTCCTTTTGGCTTCCCCGATCAGGGATGGGGCCTGGGACAACGGCCGGCAATTACGATGACCCATTATGCAGCAGAAACTTTTTGCCAGTGGTTATCTTTGAAAACCGGTAAAAAATATCGCCTGCCCACTGAGGCAGAGTGGGAGTATGCCGCCCGGGGAGGAACAGATACTCCTTATTTTTTTGAAGGAAAACCCAAACAATTTTCCAATCAAGGTTTCCTGAGGAAAATATTTCCTGCCGATACTGATGTAATTACCTCTTATGTTATATATGGCGAGAACAGCAATGCCCGCACGCAAGAACCTTCTGCGGTCAAAGCCAACCCTTTCGGATTGAAAAACATGTTGGGCAATGTTTCGGAATACTGCATGGATAAATTTGATGCATCAGCCTATCAAAAAACAGCTTACCGGGTTACAGACCCTGTTCATACCACGGGGGAAGAATGGGTCATCAGGGGTGGAAATTATTACTCGGATGCCAAAGATTTGCGTTGTGCCGGTCGCGATCACACCAGGCACGATGAATGGCTCAAAACGGACCCTCAGCAGCCTAAAAGTATTTGGTGGTATTCGGATTTCAAAGCAATTGGTTTCAGGGTAGTTTGTGAGGTGGATTCAATTTTATAGAAAAATCAAAATAACTAACAATCAGATTAAATTAAATAATTATAAAACACAGTAATTATGCAAAATAAAAAAGACGATCAAAAAAATGCTCTCAGCCGCAGATCATTCTTAAAGGGATCAGTTGTGCTGGGAGCAGCAGGAACACTGGGCGGTATCACAGGCGGAGCCGGCATACTCTCTTCCTGTAGTGACAAAAAGGTAAGGTACGTTCCATTGAAGGAAGAGGGTACATTTTACGTACCCGACTTACCGGATCGGGCAGATAACGGAAAAACATTAAAAGCCGGTTTGGTTGGTTGTGGTGGCAGGGGATCGGGTGCTGCACATGACTGGATGATTGCTGCCGATGGTGTGACCATTGTAGCCCTTGGGGATCTGTTTCAGGACAAAGTGGACGGATTAGCAATGAGCTTAAAAAAGGAATTTGGAGTAGAAATTCCTGCCGAAAACAGATTTGTTGGATTTGATGCCTATAAGAAAGTTGTTGATAGCGGAATTGATGTGCTGATTGATTGTTGTCCCCCGGTTTTTCGGCCGGATCATTTTAAATATGCTGTAGAAAAGGGCAAACATGCATTTTTGGAAAAACCGATTTGCGTTGATCCGGCAGGATATCGCACTATCATTGCGGCTGCCCGCCAGGCACAGGCAAAAAATCTGAAAGTGATAACCGGAACACAAAGGCATCATGAAAGAAGCTATGTAGAATCCCATAAGAAAATCATGCAAGGTTATATAGGTGAGATTGTAGGCGGTAATGTTTACTGGAATCAGTCCATGCTGTGGTATCGCGAGCGCCAAAAAGGCTGGACAGACATGGAGTGGATGATCAGAGACTGGGTGAACTGGAAATGGCTGTCGGGTGATCATATTGCGGAGCAACACTCACACAATATAGATGTGTTTACCTGGTTTTCGGGTTTAAAACCGGTAAAAGCCGTTGGTTTTGGATCACGCCAGAGAAGGGTTACCGGTGATCAGTTTGATAATTTCAGTGTTGATTTTACCATGGAAAATGGCATACACTTGCACAGCATGTGCCGGCAAATCAATGGTTGTGAAAGCAATATAAGTGAATTTATACAAGGCACGAAAGGATCCTGGTCTTCCGAGGGAGGCAAGCACAGCATCAAAGACCTCGCAGGGAATATCATATGGGAATATGATTATGATGCAGAAAATGCAACTTACAAACAAATTAGTCCCTATGCATTGGAACATGTGAATCTGGTAAATTCCATCAGGAAAGATATGCCCATCGAACAAGCTTCTGAAACGGCCGTTTCCAACATGGCTGCTATCATGGGACGTGAATCGGCTTATACGGGAAAGGCTGTGACATGGGATGAAATGGTCGCATCTCCTTTGGATTATATGTTGAAGGATTTGACTCTGGGGAATGTGGATATGAAAAATTTTGTGGTGCCGGTTCCGGGACAGTAAGTATTATAAACCATAAATTAATAAAGACATGACAATTGATAGAAGAAATTTTTTAAAGGTATCTGCGTCCGGTGCAGCTTTGGCTGCTGTTGCAAGTACGCCTGTGTTGGGAGCTTGTACGAGTACAGCTTCCAAAGGAAAAATTGCCGGAGCAAACAAAACCCGGCTTAAGC
>MTKW01002539.1_pt1 | contig 14198 bp, 14 predicted proteins | sample 1042761 | NCBI WGS metagenome assembly MTKW01 (sample SAMN06205366, study PRJNA360243) | anaerobic digester metagenome | biome: Wastewater treatment plant; feature: Anaerobic digester sludge; material: sludge; isolation source: anaerobic digester fed with sludge from wastewater treatment plant ...
TCACTATACATTAAGTAATCTTGATAACGCTGACTATCGCGATCAATTTTGGAAGCGTCTAACACTGGGAAGTAGGAAGTTGCTTTACCAAATTCGTAGTTTGCTTCATAAGTTAAGAAGCGAAGTAAGCGCCAGGCAGCGAGCCGTTCAGCTTGTGCTTTTGGATCACGGCCTTGACCAACGGTAAAGAGCGCTAAGTTTGTGCCTTGGGCAATAACTGATTTTTGCGCTGCTAAGTCACCGTTATAAGGAATTGGATTAATCGATAATTCAAATGGATATTCAGTTGTCCCGCCTGGTAAATTTTCACCAACACCGGCACTACTACTAATAGTAAGTACGAGTTTTCCTTCTTTAAATGGTGTTGAAGAATAAAGCGGTTCACCAAAGTTGTCAGGTAGACCAATTAATCCAGCGTTATATAGATCTTTAAAATAAGATAGGGCCGCTAGTGTTTTAGTGCGGTGCGGTTCTTCTTGGAAACGGATGTAACCATTTTGAATTGTGTTACCTTTTTCCGTATACATTGCACCCCATTGCCGAATAATTGTAATAAAGAAGTTACTAGCGCTATCCCAGCTAAAGGGGATAAATTGATTTTCATTAACTAGCGTCATATCAACAGCGACNNTTTAGCCGCATCAAAGAAACTTTGGTTAGCAATCATTACTTCCGTTGATTTATTAAACGGTAAGCCGAATGTTGCAGCGTCTGATAAGCCATTAATTTCGGCCATGTAGTCGCTATTGTATTCATTAATATCAACACCATAGTCTGGGTGATTGATGTAGTTAGTGGGGTTACCAAGATTTACTAAAATATTAGCGTTAATGTAACCGACTAAATGGTCAGGATAACCATTAGCGATATGCGGATAAGTATTTGTACTAATTGAACCGTTAATCGCTTGTTGGAGGTTTGGATAACCACCCTTTGATTCATAAAGTANNNGTTGGTGGCATCGGTGGGCGTAAACAACCAGCAAGCGTTGTTAAAGCTAAGACCGATACCGCTGTAAATATGAGTTTTCTAAATTTCATATCTCTCTTTCCTTTCTTGTTTATATAATAACGATTAGTAATTACTAACCTTTAATACCACTGCGGGAGACACCGCTCATAATGTATTTACGGAAGAACACAAAGACGAGCAGTAACGGAGCAGTAACAATCATCGATGCGGCAATTTTAACGGTGTCGTAACTAGCGAATTGACCAGTAAATGTCGACATTAACCCGTTACTAACAAGTCGCATCGTATGGTTATATTTAAATAATTTCTGAATAGTGGGGTTATAGCCTTGCGCAATAAGTGTTGGCCAAATAAAGGCGTTCCAGCTACCCATAACGTTGAGAATAATAATCGTAACGATTGTCGGCATGCCAATTGGAATCATCACGCGCCATAAGTAGCTAAATTCACCATAGCCGTCAACTTTCGCGGCAAGGAATAATTCGTTTGGTATTTGCTGGAATGTTTGTCGTAAGTAGAAAATGTAGAAGACACTAACGCCGTGGACAAAAATAAGTGCGCGATAAGTGTTTTCCCATCCTAACCATTTCGCTGTTTGAATATTTGTAATAAGCATCATTTCGCCAGGAATCATCATCGTTGCGAGTAAAATCGCAAATAAGAAGTTTTTCCCTTTAAATTCAAGACGAGCAAACGCAAACGAGGCAAGCACCGTTGTTACAATTGTAAAGACCGTTGAGACAACCGCGACGATAATCGTATTAAGAAAATACGGGATAAAACTGCGTTCTGGTGAAGTTTCAACGATATGTAAGAGTGCTTCATTCATCTCTTTTAGTGGATCTTTTAAATCCATCCCTAAGACAATCCTAAAGTTAACAAAACTTGGATTTGCCGTAAATAAGCGTAATCCAGTCGACACTTCACGTTGATATTCAAGTGGAGTTTTAACTGAAACACTAATCATAAACCAGAACGGTAAAAGCATAAAGAAAGCAAAAAGCGTTAAGAATGTGTAAGTAATAATCTTAACAACAATCGCCCGCGTTTTATATTCTTTTGCGATTTCATAGGATGGCTGAAAGCGTTCGTCATCAATGTGTGATAATTTCACTTCTTCTTCGGCAGTTAATTCGACTGCTTCTGTGACTTTTTTATCTTTATCTGTCATTACGCTACCCTCCTATTAATAGTGCACCCGCTTCTTCGAGACTTGCATCTGAATAAGCGTGATGAATAAAATTACAATAAGTAAGACGACAGAACCTGCTGCGGCAAGTGGAATGTTCTTTTCAACGTTGCGGTTCATGTAAATGTACCCGACAACCGTAATCCACATCGTGCGGTTTTCGCCCCCAAAGTGAATTGGTCCGCCCCCCACAATCGAGATAACGCTTTGATAAGCTTTAAATGCCCCGATAAATGAAGTAATCGTAATATATAAGATTTGCGGACTTAAAAGTGGAACCGTAATCCGTCTAAAGATTGTGCTGCGACTTGAGCCATCAATCCGCGCAGCGTCATAGTATTGTTTGTCAATACTTGCTAAACCTGCCATAAAGACAAGGATTTTAAACGCTAAGCCTGACCAAATTGATTGGACAGTAATCGCAAATCCTAAGGAGAATTTTGATAACGGGATCGTTCCTTCTGGACTCCATAACGGACGAATCCACGATACTGGTTTTCCGCCAAAGAACTGGATAAATTGGTTCATAATCCCCCCAACCTCATGCGAGAAGATCGTATTAAAGACCATCCCTAAGGCAATGCCGTTAGTGACATAGGGGAGGAAGAAAATTGTTTGATAAGTTGCGCGTAACGGCTTAATAGAATTAAGCGATACGGCAAGTAAAAGTGAAATCATAATCGTCAGTGGGACGGAAATGATTGTTAAAATAGCGGTATTAATAAGCGCGTTACTAAAAAGCGGATCCTTTAAAACATATTCAAAGTTCGCAAAACCAATAATTGGTTTAACCGGTTGTAAAAAGGGAACATCAGGTTCAATAATCGCAAAATATTCGCGCCACCAATCAGGGTTATTATGCATGTCAAGTTGTCGGAAGTAACTTGCAAGTGCAAAACTACCGGTCCCGCTTTGGAAATAAAAGTCTTTAACAAAAGCAATAAATGCTGTATTAAAAATCGGGAAAATGGTAAAGACAAGCAAGAAGAAAAGGGCAGGTAATAAAGCAATTAATGCTTTTAACCAAATTGGCATTGCAATCGTCTTTTTCGTTTGCATTGGCCCTTTTTCAAGATGCAGTACTCCTGCTTTAGTGCTCATAGCCTACCTCCTTTCATAAATAAGAATCTTTCATCGCGTTTTCCTATAAAATCCGTGAACCATCAATATCAAAGAGATAGAAGCGTTTTGGATATACCTTAATTACTTTGTCTTTGACTTTATGACGTTCTTCAGCAGGGATAATAACGCGAATCCGGTGTTTTTGTCCCACAACATTAGCGACGATCGTAATATCGCGGCCAATATGTTCAATATAAAGTACTTCAATATCAATTGCTGGATTATCATTTTTGTCAAGGGTGAATGCTTCAGGACGCACACCAATCTTCACATCACGATTTGCACCAGCTTCAACGATGAGTTTACCAACCTCTTCTTCAAAATCAGCGTAAGCATAACGATAGCCGCCACCGACGATAGCTTCATAAATGCTTTCAAGGTTAACTTCACCTTCAATAATACGCGGAACAAATTTTTGTTTTTTCTTTGGATTTAATTTGGCAAAGAAATCACTAACTTTTTCTTTAAATGCTTTCTTTTCTGGTTCTTCTTTAACTTCTGGCTCTGCTTCAACATAATCAACGCCTAAGCTAGCGAAGTAATCAGTTTTCGTTCCGTTATAACCACCTTCAACAGCGATATCATAAATTCTTTTATCAAAGTAATCAAATTTACCTTTTGATTTAAGCCCTTCATGGTAAACATTGCCGTGAAGTAATACTTTACCATTCTTTAATTCACCATCAAAAATATTAATCGCTGGTGAGCCTAAGAATTTCGCAACAAATAAGTTGACTGGTTCTTCATACACCGTTTGCGGTGCATCGATTTGATGGACAACACCGCGACGCATCACAACGATAAAGTCACTAATACTCATTGCTTCTTCTTGGTCGTGAGTAACAAAGATTGTTGTAACTTTTGTATCACGTTGAATCCGCCGGATTTCTTCACGGGTTTGAAGCCGTAAGCGTGCGTCTAGGTTGGAGAGCGGTTCGTCAAGTAATAAAACTTGGGGCCGCTTCGAGAGCGCACGGGCAATCGCTACCCGTTGTTGTTGACCACCCGAAAGTTGTTTTGGTAGGCGGTCGAGCAAGTTACCAATGTCGACTAAGTTTGCGACTTCTTGAGCAATTTGCTCCATTTCGGTTTTTTCTAGTTTCGGTCTGACATTCTCGAGTGGGAATGTAATGTTTTGCCGAACTGTAAAATGCGGATAGAGCGCATAGTTTTGAAACACTAAACCGATCCCTCTATTTTCAGGCGGAACCTCAGTGACATCACGATCACCGAACCAAATCTTACCAGCGGTCGGTTTGTGTAATCCAGCGATCATGTAGAGTGTCGTTGATTTTCCACAGCCCGAAGGTCCTAAAAGGCCGACAAGCTTTCCATCAGGAATAGTAAAATTCATCTGATCAACAGCTTTGACTGTCGGAGCGCCTTTGACTCCAGGGAAGTGTTTCGACAGATTATCTAATCTAACTTCCATATTTCCTCCTGCAGATTGTCTGCTATGTTTATTTTATAATAGCACAATATCAAGGTTTTTGGCTATTGTTTTATTATCGGCATTATGTAGTTTTTAATCAATTTTATTAAGCTTCTCTTTATCGCGTAATCTTTCTTCACGACTTTCGGCTTTGCGTTTATCAACGGCAATTAGGCGTTGTGCGAGCTCTTTACGATACTTTGTTTCTTCATTTACATCTTTAAAGACAAGCGTTGCTTTTTTATCCGCCACGAGTGTTGCCACAAGGTGATCATACATACTAAGTTGTTTTTTAGAAAAGAGTGTCATCGCAAAGGAAATGAGATGAAAGGGTACAAAGAAAAAGACAAAACTAAAGATAAATATCGCGAAATTGCGCATATTTGCTTGCAAAACGCTCATTTTATATCCTAAACGATTTAAGACTATGGTCCCCGTAATTACCTTACCAAATGTTACTTTATCTTTCCTAAAGTTTGGAATAATGACAATAAGAATTAAAGCACTTGTTAAGTAACTTCCCGCCATTGCATAAAAAATAAGCCGTTCAGCTTTAATAATGAGCGGAACTACTACTTCATGATAATCAAGATGTTGATGCGCTTTTTCTATTTCATCAGTGTAAAATTGCTTCACCGCTTCTTGCTTCCCTTCTTTAAAAGGAACTTCCCACGGCGCTTCACTATTAATAGCGTCAAAAGTAAATAAAGAGTCTTCGCGACCTTTCCCTAAAATAACGACATAATAATCTTCTGCAGTGTTATATTCATGACCTTCCACTAATATATCAGCGTAACCGCGTTCAATTTCGCCTGTTTCAAGATTTTCATCAACGTAAAATGTGTAGAGTGCTTTAGGGAACTTTTCAACATCATTAATGATGTAAGGTACTGCATTATCAATCCCTTCAACGTCATATAGTCCGCTTTTTAATTGAATTTGTGTGATTTTAACAAACACTTCGATTAAGCCATTATTGTCTACTATAGTGCGCGCCGGAATATATAAAAAAAGCGCCAATATAATGACAAATATCGTATCAAGGAAACCCGCAAGGAAGCGTTTACCTGCTGTTTGCTTTACGACATAATGGTTCATTAGGCGCCACTTTCTTCATCGAAGCGTTCACTAAATACTTCTTCATTAAAGTCTTCAGCCTCAAGTCTAGGATTATATCTTTTTTGTGCTTCTAAGAACTCAGCTTCACTTTTATATACTGTCGAATTTTGTAAATCAATTACTTTCGTATTAGCGATAAAGTCATGCGCACTGCGACGCTCTTTACTAAAGGTCATAATTGTGAGTGAGATAAACGGTAAAATAATTGGAATTAAGAGATTACTTAATAAGTTAATAAATAAGAAAGCAAAGTAACGAAGTAATAACCACGGCACAGTAACTGTGTAACCATGACGCGTCGTTACTCCTAATTTTAAGGCCTTTTTGCCGAGTGTTTGACCGTGTTTAAAGAAAAGCGGGAACACTAAAAAGACGACAGTGCTACCAAGCACCATCAAGATTATATTTTCCTGAATATTAACCTTATTAATGATTGTCATATTCGGTCGTAAATTAAAAGCGTTCACTGCTTGATTGTAAATGCGGTTATTAAACTTATTAATATCTTCCGCAGTTAAATCCGCTTTAAAATCTAATCCCGCTGGACGAAAAGTGTCGTACTCCGGTTCAGCAGTTTCTTCACTACTAACCGCGCCTTCTGCTCCTAAATGTTCATCAGTGGGAATGCGTAAATAAATTGATTCTTCCGTATCAGGTTTAATGACATTTTCTAAGTACCAATCAAATGTAAACATTGCATTATTTTCAGGTGTATTATCAATTTCACCCGCCGCTAATTTCGCTTCTTGTTCACTGCGCAAAAAGACTGTGTAAAACTTAAAGACACCTTCCCCGCGTTTTGTTTCTGGTAATTGATTACTTTCAACTTTAACTAAGTCAATATTGCTTTCATCATCAAGAATCGGTTCATTAAGGACGACTAAGTTACTACGTTTTTTATCACGCTCATGTGCGGTCACAACATTATCAATATCATAAACTTTGTTATAAATTGGATGAATGGCAAACCATAATACATTCATTAATAAATACATAATGACAAGGTCAATTAAAACTGCACCAGTACGCTTTAAAGCGCCACCTGGAACTGTATCTAAATTAGGTTGGGTAATTTTCTTTTCTTTTTTCATATTTCGCTAAGTACTATGCTACTAAAAACTATCATATATTTCAATTGTTACGATATAATCGTAAACAAAAAACTCCTCCGAAGAGGAGTTAGTTGTGTAATGCTTTAAATCTTATTTTAAGATTTCGGTAACAGTACCGGCACCAACAGTGCGGCCACCTTCACGAATGGAGAACTTAGTTCCATTTTCAATGGCGACTGGGTGAATGAGTTCAACGGTTAAGGTGACGGTATCGCCAGGCATAACCATTTGCACATCGGCTGGTAGTGTTACAACACCGGTAATGTCAGTTGTCCGGAAGTAGAATTGTGGACGATAGTTTGATAAGAATGCAGTGTGACGACCACCTTCTTCTTTTGTTAAGACGTAAACGGTGCTTGTGAATTTTGTGTGTGGTTTAACTGAGCCAGGTTTGGCTAAGACTTGACCACGTTCGACTTCGTCGCGTGCGACACCGCGGAGTAAAACACCAACGTTGTCACCAGCTTGGGCGCTGTCGAGTAATTTACGGAACATTTCAAGGCCAGTAACGACGGTTGATTTAGTTGGACGAATACCAACGATTTCAACTGGTTCGTTTAATTTGACCATTCCGCGTTCCACTCTACCAGTGACGACGGTACCACGACCACTGATGGTCATGACGTCTTCGATTGGGAGAAGGAATGGACGATCGGTTAAGCGTTCTGGGTCAGGAATGTAGCTGTCAACAGCTTCCATTAATTCGATGATTGCTTTTTCAGCATCTGCTTTACCGTCTAATGCATCACGGGCACTGCCGCGAACGATTGGGGTATCATCGCCTGGGAATCCGTATTCGTTAAGTAATTCACGAACTTCCATTTCGACGATGTCAACGAGTTCTGGGTCGTCGACTAAGTCAACTTTATTTAAGAAGACTACAACGTAAGGAACACCAACTTGACGTGCAAGTAAGATGTGTTCACGTGTTTGTGGCATAACACCGTCAGTAGCGGCCACAACGAGAATTGCTCCGTCCATTTGTGCGGCACCGGTAATCATGTTTTTAACATAGTCAGCGTGTCCCGGACAGTCAACGTGAGCATAGTGACGAGTGGCGGTTTGATACTCAATGTGTGAAGTATTAATTGTAATTCCGCGTTCTTTTTCTTCTGGTGCACGGTCAATTTGATCATACGCCATTAATTTTGCACCGCCTTGCGATGCGAGGACTTTGGTAATAGCTGCGGTTAAGGTTGTTTTACCGTGGTCAACGTGACCAATGGTACCAACGTTAACGTGGACTTTACTTCTGTCAAATCTTTCTTTTGCCATAATAATTTCCTCCTAACTTGTAGCGTTTTAATTTATTGCAACGCTATCAGTTTATAGCAATTTTAATTTTTTATCAAATCATTGTGCTATTTATATAGCATTTGCGGACTAGCGAGCACTAGTTCCACTCTTTTTGACGATTTCATCTGCGATGTAGCGTGGACATTCGCCATAGTGATCAAAAGTCATCGTATATGTACCACGACCTTGGGTGAAACTACGTAAATCAGTAACGTAGCCAAACATTTCGGAAAGTGGTACTTCAGCATCAATAACTTTAGCGTTTCCGCGTTGGCTTTCATCCTTCATTGAACCGCGGCGTCTTGCTAAGTCACTAAGCACGTCGCCATAATACTGTTCTGGAACAGTAATTTCAACTTTCATAATTGGTTCAAGTAAGACGGGTTCTGCTAGGCGTCCCGCTTCTTTAAGCGCCATTGATGCAGCAATTTTGTAAGCAGCTTCACTACTATCAACATCGTGATAACTGCCATCATACAGTGTAGCCTTAATATCAATTACTTGATATCCAGCGACTAAACCGCGCACTAATGCGTCTTTTAAACCTTCTTCGGTTGGCTTAATGTATTCGCGCGGGACCACACCACCGACAATTGCATCGACAAATTCGAAACCTTTGCCTGGGTTTGGTTCAAAGCGAATCCACACATGACCATATTGTCCGCGCCCACCAGATTGTTTAATATATTTGCCTTCGCATTCCGCCTCTTGGCTAATTGTTTCGCGGTAGCCAACCATTGGGGCACCGACATTAACATTAACACCAAATTCACGGCGTAATCTGTCGACTAAGACATCAAGGTGAAGTTCACCAACACCAGCGATAATTGTTTGTCCAGTTTCGGGGTTAGTCGTCACCTTAAATGTTGGATCTTCTTCCATTAACTTAGCAAGTCCATTTGTCATTTTGTCTTGGTCAGCACGGGTCTTTGGTTCGATTGCTTGTTCAATAACAGGTTCAGGGAATTCCATGCGTTCTAAGATTAATTTATTCTTTTCATCACAAATTGTATCCCCTGTTGTCGTGTTTTTAAATCCGACAACCGCACCAATATCACCAGCTTTAAGTTCACTTACTTCTTCGCGGTGATTACTGTGCATGAGCACTAAACGACTAATCCGTTCACGAACGCCTTTAATACTGTTATACACATAGGATCCAGCTTTAATCGTACCTGAATAGACACGGACATACGCTAGGCGTCCCACAAATGGGTCGGTCGCGATTTTAAAGGCTAAGGCCGCAAGTGGTGCATCAGCGTCACTTGGGGTAATAATTTCAGTACCATCAAGTAGTTCAGCTTTTGCCGGCGGGACATCTAACGGACTTGGTAAGTAATCGACAACGCCGTCAAGCAGTGGTTGAATACCTTTGTTTTTATAAGCACTACCACAGAATACTGGGAAGAATTCACCAGTTAAGACGGCTTTACGAATAACGCGTTTGATTTCTGAAACACTTGGAGTTTCGCCTTCTAAGACTTGAATCATGAAGTCGTCATCAAAGGCGGCAAGTTTTTCGATTAAGTTTTGTTTTGCAATGTGCATTTCTTCTAGGTATTCTTCCGGAACTTCTTCGATTGAAACATTAGCGATATTATCATCATAAATATATGTTTTTTCTTCAATAATATCGATGATTCCACGGAAGTTACTTTCAACACCGATGGGAATTTGCACAGGTTCAGCGTTTGCGGCAAGTCGGCTATGAAGCGTGCTAACCGCCATATTGAAATCAGCGCCAGTTGCATCCATTTTATTGACAAAAACGATGCGTGGGACATTGTATTTTGTACCTTGACGCCACACAGTTTCCGTTTGTGGTTCAACACCACTTTTACCATCTAATACTGTGACAGCACCATCAAGTACACGTAATGAACGTTCAACTTCAACTGTAAAGTCGACGTGTCCTGGGGTATCAATGATATTAATGCGGTTTTCTTTCCAAAAGGCGGTTGTCGCCGCACTTGTAATTGTAATACCGCGTTCTTTTTCTTGGGCCATCCAGTCCATTGCGGATGCACCTTCGTGTGTTTCACCGACTTTATGTAAACGACCAGTGTAGTAAAGAATACGCTCTGTTGTCGTTGTTTTCCCCGCGTCAATATGCGCCATAATTCCGATATTACGCGTATGTTGCAAATCAAATTTAGTTAAATCGGCCATGGGGCCTCCTAGTACCGATAATGCGCATAAGCTTTGTTAGCTTCCGCCATCTTATGGGTGTCATCACGACGTTTGACGGACGCGCCTGTTCCATTAGCAGCGTCAATAATTTCCGCTGCGAGTCTTTCTTCCATTGTTCTTTCATTGCGTAAGCGTGAATAGTTCACTAACCAACGAAGACCTAATGTTGTTTTACGCTCTGGGCTCACATCAGTCGGGACTTGATAGTTTTGGCCACCGACACGACGAACCTTAAGTTCGACCTCAGGCATAATATTACTAATTGCAGTTGCAAAAACGTCCATTGCAGGTTGTTTTGTTTTCGCTTCGATACGTTCAAAAGCGTTATAAAGAATCGTTTGGGCTGTTCCGCGTTTCCCGTCATACATTAATTTATTAATTAAGCGGGTAACGAGCTTTGAGTGATAAATTGGGTCTGGTAAGACGTCACGTTTTGCAACACTTCCTTTACGAGGCATATCGTTTCCTCCTTCCTTCGATAATAAGTAGTTTGTTTATTTTTTTATTAATGTTCAGCAGTATGTGGGCGTTTTGTTCCGTATTGACTACGACCTTGACGTCTTTTTTCCACACCAGCGGTGTCTAATGTACCGCGCACGATGTGATAGCGGACCCCTGGTAAGTCTTTAACACGACCCCCACGAATTAATACGGTGCTGTGTTCTTGTAAGTTATGTCCTTCTCCACCAATGTAGGCTGTAACTTCATAACCATTTGATAACCGTACACGAGCGTACTTACGTAACGCTGAGTTAGGTTTCTTTGGTGTCATTGTTCCAACCCGGGTACACACACCACGCTTATGTGAAGAATACTGATTAACTTCACGACGTTTAAGTGAGTTCCAGCGTTTGGTAAGGGCAGGTGATTTTGATTTGTAGACTGCCTTTTGACGGCCATGACGCACTAATTGATTAATTGTTGGCATCCATCTTTCTCCTTTCTTCGAATCTTCTTTTNNAAAACTGAAAATTATTCGAGATTGTTAATTGACAAAGTAAAATCCGTTGTTAAGAATATGCAATTAAAATATAAATTAACTATATGATTTTTAATGTGAATTATAATGCTTAATATGTTTAATTATCAATTTTTTGTTCGAGAATTCTTTTTAAATCAACATAGTTAATAGCTCCGCTTGCGATTCCAACGGCTATTTGTTCAATTTCGTCATCAGTAAAAGAAATTATAATCCCATTTATTTGTAAAAAAGAAAGCATCACATATAAGCCAATTCTTTTATTACCATCCACAAACGGATGATTTGAAATAAGTCCAAAGCCAAGTCTTGCTGCCTTTTCAATTTTAGTCGGGAAAAGTTCAACACCATCAAAAGTTTGATATGGCGCTTCAATTGCTGATTCTAGTAGACTCTCATCACGAATACCAAAAACTCCTCCTGTGGCCTCAATTATGAGTTTATATAGTGATAATATTCGTTCTTTAGTAAATTTAATCATTTTGCTAAATTTTTAAAGGCATTGATATGTTTACTAAGGATTCTTTTCGCAACTATTTCTATCTTTTCGTCTTCTGTTAACTCAATATATTGTTCAATATCTGCAAGAATGTATTTTGGCTTGTTATTTTTAAATATCACAGCGGAACCATATTTTTCCGCAGTTTTTGAAGCTTTTGAAAAATTTTGATTTGCATCAGTCATTGTAATAATTTGCTCTGTTTTAATAATCATTATCGCACCCTCAGGATAATTATAGATTATTATTAGGATAAATTCAACCTATTTTTATTAATGTTTAAAAAGGCTGGAGTCAAACCCCAGCCTTTAGTTACATAAAACATTGTTTTATAATTTAGTGATAACGATGTTTTTTACTGATTAATTTAAAGCCAGCAAGAGCAACTAATGCCATCACTATAAATGCACCCATTACAAGAATATTATCTGTGCCTTCGTTATTTATTAGCTGTGCTCCGCTTGCAGGTATTGTCCGGTCAAGGAAATTATTGAATGTTGCTGCTCCGTACTTCTTCACAATATAGTCATAACGTGCCATCGCTTGCGCTAATAAGTCGCCGTTAGGATTAGCAACCGCTGTTTTTAAGTACGCTTTTGTTGTAGGATCAAGTGAGTCATTATATTGATTTGCTAGTGTTTCGTTCCATTCTGGTGCATTTAAATTATTTGCGGAACCTGTTGCGTCACATGTTGCCGTCTTTTGAAGAATCTTGATGCCAAACACCGTTGCTTTATGATGAACTTCACTAACAAAAGTCCATGTTCCTGTTTCTTGATGATAGACGTTTTTACCAATTTCCCACACTAAGTCTGCTGTTTTAACATTATCTGCTCCAGGTAAACCGTTATTAAAAATCACATATTCCCTAAGACATTCAGCAGGGAAAAACCACGAATAATAACCGTACCCATGGTCAGCGGTTGCGGCACCTGGCCAACTACCATTTCCTTCGCGGCCATCACCATCCCACGAATAGAGATAAACATCACCACTTGAAAGAGTGTGATTCGGGTCATAGAAGATTAAAGTAGTATCTTGTGATTCAACATATTTTCCGTATAGTGTTAAATCAGCAGTTAATAAACCTGGAACATACGCAATCGTTAATTCAGGGTCAGTAAACCATCCCGCAAAACGATGATTTGCACGACGGATATAACATGGTTCATAGGTTAAGCCATCAACTGCCATTTCTTTATCAATAACTTCTGTCCCTAAATACTTGGTAACTGTTTTATATGTTGTACCATCATTATGGAAATAGAAACACTTTGCTTGCATGTCAAATACAATTTGATAAGTACCAGCGGTGTTAACGGTAATATTAAAGTCTTCACTTTCATTAAGGCGACCACCTTTAGAAAGAACAGCACCCGCAGTTGATTTATCTAAATCCATATATGAATAACCAAAACCACCAAGTTTTGTTTTATAAAGATAGATTTTAAAGTCACCAGCTACAAAGCTATCCGTTAGTGCCATATAACGGCCATCAAAACCATCAATTGACACAAGGCGATTTGTTGGTTCAGAGAATTTTGGATCATCCCAGCCATCAAGGGCACTACCAACAGCGATATAACCGCTTGTTCCCCCTAATGGGAATGAAGCAGCGTCATAATCAACCGTAAATCGATAGTCACCCGCTGTTGAGAGTGGGTTTTTATCAGGATTATACATTGTGATTGTAATTTTGCCAGGATAACAAATGCCGAAGTCGTCGTATCCAAATGAGACAACATAATCCCAAGCATTAGAATTTTCAGGGTCATAACCTTTAGCGTCAAAGCGAGCATGCGGGTAAGGAACACCTTGTTTAATTAATTGATAACGTCCAGCTTCCATAATTGTTGTTAAAGTATAAATGTCTGACCCTACTTCTGTTTCAGTAAATGTGTAGGTAGCTGAATTTTCGTCCCACCCAATTGCGTCCCCCGCTAGGACAGGAATATCAGTGGCAGCGTGCACTTTTACACTGTTTTTGCCGAGTAATGGACTAATTATGACACTACTAAAGAGTGCAGCAATAACAAATTTAAAGAGCCACCTTTTATTACTCTTTTTCATCTTTTTGTCCCCCTTAATTTAATTATATTTCGTAAGTAATATTGAGGTTTATCCTCAATTATAATATACAACTCTTAGTCTTTATTTACAATAACATTAATGAATATTTGTTCATAAAAGGATATAAGAAAAAAGGGCCAAGCGTAAACCTGACCCTATTGTACTGATACCCTAAATGTAGACACACAATAAAATCATGTGGCCACATGATTTTGCTA
>MTKW01022797.1_pt1 | contig 14197 bp, 10 predicted proteins | sample 1042761 | NCBI WGS metagenome assembly MTKW01 (sample SAMN06205366, study PRJNA360243) | anaerobic digester metagenome | biome: Wastewater treatment plant; feature: Anaerobic digester sludge; material: sludge; isolation source: anaerobic digester fed with sludge from wastewater treatment plant ...
CTCGAGAAGGTCAACTAAAGAAAAAGGCTGTATTATTCGGTAATATATTGATAGATGTTCATGCCACTTTCATGGCACCAGATGAGGATGAAAATAACTATTCAGAAATCAATTTCCCCCTTAAGAAAAGGGGTAAGGGGGATTTGAATTTTTTATTGTTCCGTCATTGCGAGGAACGCAGTGATGTGAGAATCTTATCTGACACTGCAGACGTCATCCTGAGGCTTCGTATTCTGAAGCCGTGAGGATCTCATTTTTTATTCGTTTTTTTAATCCTTTTTTCAGGATAACCAGGAAAACCAAAAGGTACCTTCCCCGCCGCGAAAGAGGCAATCCTCCAAGGGGGGGATTGTTGAATTTATTCCCCCATTGAAGGGGGGATTTAAGGAGGGTGTGCCTTTCAACTTTTTATTGAATCCCATTTCCCCTAATCTGGTATTTTCAGGATAGAATATGATTATCTATCAAAGTGACCTAGTTTCAAAGAAGGTATTCTACCTTAATAAAATTTGAGAAAAGATAAAATGTGGTATTGGTTTCTTGCTTGGATAGTGAAAAAGTTTACGGGTCTTGATGTTGATGAATAACTCTTTATAAAAGGTGGCCTTAAAAATGAGTAAAGATAATGCTTTAGTCATGGGTATCGACTGTGGAACTCAGGGCATACGATGTTTGGTTTCAGACCTTGAGGGTAATATTGTTGCTGATGGTCAAGAAAATATTCTTTCTTCAAATAAATTTGGAGATCGATTTGAACAAGATCCCAATGAATGGTGGGATAAAACCCAAATTTGCATTCAAAAAACTTTGCGTGATTTAAAAAATAACCGATATTCTTCATATGATATTCATTGTTTATCCATAGATTCAACATCTGGAACTATCATACCTATTAGTGAAAATGGTCAGCCTCTTCTTCCTGCTATTATGTATAATGACAGTCGGGCAAAAGAGGAATCCTTATACATCAACAGGGTAGCTAAGGATTTTACCCAAAAAATTGGTTATCAATTTGATCCTTCTTTTGCTCTATGTAAGGTAGCTTGGCTTAAAAATCATCTTCCTAAAATATATGATAAAACTAAAATATTTTTACATGCCGGTGATTTTTTACTAATGAAACTAACCGGTGGTCTTTTTCAGTCTGATATATCCAATTCACTTAAAATGGGTTTTGACCTTTTGGAAATGAAATGGCCAAACTTTATTCGGGATCAATTAGAAATCGATATTCAAAAGCTTCCTCCAGTTGTAAAAACCGGAGAAGAATCAGGTATCATAAAGGCTTCAATCGCCAAGCAATTTCAATTTAAACCTTCTTTGAAAATAATAGCTGGAGCTACAGATGGAACAGCTTCTTTTTTTGCATCTGGTGCAAGGATACCAGGTGATATCTCGAGTACTGTTGGAACTACTTTAGTTATTCGTGGAATTTCTGAGAAATTGATCAAAGATATCAAAGGAAGAATTTATTGTCATCTTCATCCTGCCGGCTATTGGTTACCCGGTGGTGCCAGCAATACTGGTGGTGAATGTTTACAAAAATTTTTTACAAATGAAAATTTAAAAGAATGGGATAGTAGGGTAATGGAAATGTCCATTCCTACATCATTAATTTTGTATCCTTTAACCAGAAAGGGGGAACGTCTTCCTTTCGCTTCACCTGAAGCTGAGTTTTTCCAAACTCGGAAAGAATCAAGTCGACTCGAGTTTTACACTGCTTGTCTTGAAGGAGTAGGGTATATTGAAAAATATAGTTATTACATATTGGAAAAATTAGGATCTTCCCCAATCCAAAGAGTTTTTTCTTCAGGAAGCGGTTCAAATAGCCCTATTTGGTGTCAAATACGATCCAACATCCTATCAAAACCAATATTTCTCCCGAAAACAACTGAATCCGCTATGGGTGCTTGTATTATCGCTGCTTCTTATTTGCATGGAAGCCTATCGCTTGCCAGTCAAAAAATGGTGAAAATTAACGAGGTCTACGAGCCCCAAAAAACAATATCCCTTCAATATCAAGAAAAATATCATGAATTTCTTAATGAATGCCAAAAAAGAGGATATATCCATTAATATTATGCGCCGGGCGCTTATTTAATTAAAAAACCTGCTCGCCATTAATAAAGGTAGCATGGCAGTTAAATTGGTCATCGAATATAGCAATATCGGCATTTTTATTGATTTCAAGACTACCAATTTGATGTTCCATCTTTATAAGCTGAGCGGGGATAAGGCTTCCAATTTTTGCTAATCGTGGATGTGATATTTGAAAATGAGCTCTTAAATTGGCAAGGCACCGGTTGAGGGGAGAGGTGCTTCCCGCCAAACTCATCGTTGATTTCATTCGGGCAATTCCTTTCTCAACAACCATCAATTCCCCTCCAAACTCATATTCACCATCCTTAAAACCAGTTGGCCTAACAGCATCACTTACTGCAATAAAGTGATCTTCATCTTTACACTTTAAGGCAATTTTAATAATATCCGGATGAATATGAATCATATCTGCTATGAGTTCAACAGTTATCTCATCAAAACCAAGGGCAAAAGAAAGTAAATTTGGCTTCCGGTGATTCAGTGGATCCATACCGTTAAATAAGTGAGTTACTAAATGTGCTCCTTTGCGGTAAGCCAAATAACAGGTCTCCTGATCGGCTTGACTGTGGCCTAAAGATACGCAAACACCTTGTTTACTTAAATATTCTATAAGCTCTAAACTCCCCGGAAGTTCGGGTGCTAAAGTAATTCTTTTAATCAAGCCGGGATCTATTTCCAAAAATTCTTTCATCTCTGAAAGATCTGGCACTCTTAGGTTTTTTGCATTATGTGCACCTTTTCGTCCTTCAGATAAATAAGGTCCCTCTAAATGGATGCCTAAAATTTTTGAACAAGAATTATGAATTTTGTCCAATTTAGATACTGTTTCAATGGCTTTTCTAAGTCGTAAATAACTTTCAGAAACAGTTGTAGCTAAAAATCCTGTTACTCCACAGGTTGTTAGGTATTTTGCCATTTTTTGTAAACCATTTTTATCACCATCAGTTGTATCCTGACCTAAAACACCATGGAGATGAAGGTCAATCAAACCTGGATAAAGATATTTTCCTGAATAATCATACCTTATATCAATTTTTAGTTCTGGTTCATTCGATTGTATTATTCCCGCGATTCGTTTATCTTTAATTAAGAGCATTGAATTTTCAACCACTAGCTGAGGGGTAACAATATTTCCAAAAATACCAATTCGACTCATTTTCAAATCATCCTTTTTTCTTTGTTAAAAATTCAATTTCAAAGTTTTTATAGAAAATATTGTCAAAATTGAAAAAACCTTATTTTAAAGTCTGGTTTGGATATCAAAACTTTCTTATATAATATGATATATTAGTGCTAATTATCACTAAATATTTTCTAATTTTCATTTTTTTGGATCTTGGTTAGCAATAGTTCAGTTTAGTCCTCGTCTATAGGGTTCTTATCTTCTTTTTTTACTGAGTTTTTGCCAAATTTTATCAAGGTATTTCCAACTAAATAAAGGAAAAACAGCCATAAGGGTATTTTGAATTCGTAATCATTTAAATTGTAACTTTATAATTATACCTATTGCTCTTATTGTTATATTAATTTTAGGAATAACTCATCATATTCAATCTGATACATCAATAAAATCCTATCGGTTATGTATGATGAAGTGTAATACAATTCATTACTTCACTAAAAATAAGCTCATAAAAAATATTAGAAAGGAAGATAAGTTTTGGCGTACTCAATAGGAATAGATTTAGGAGGAACCAAAATAGCTGGAGTATTAGTAAATGAACAACTGGATATTCTTGCCTACGAAAAAATACCAGTAGAAACAGAAAGACGGATAGAGAAAGTCTTAAATGATATTGCCTCATTAGCGCAATTACTTATGAAAAAACTAAAAAAACAGAATGAGTTAGTTGGAATGGGAATTGCTTGCCCAGGATTGATTGATATAAACCGTGGAGTTATGGTTTATTCAGAAAATCTCAACTGGCGAAACGTTCCGGTTGTTCAGATTCTTTCTGAAAAATTAAATTTTCCATTCTACTTGGAACATGATGTACGGAGCGGTGCCATCGCTGAGGTATTTTTCGGAGCTGGGAAAAAATATCGGAACCTGGTATATGTAAGTGTCGGTACTGGAATTTCAGGAACTTTAATTTGGGAAAGGCAATTCATTCGTGGAGCAAGAGGCATTTCTGCCGAATTAGGCCACATTATTGTTGAACCTGGTGGCCCCCTTTGTCGATGTGGCAACGCCGGGTGCCTCGAGGCTCTCTCTTCGGGAAGTGCCATGGAAAGAGAAGCTTACCATTTAACTAAAAAACCGGTGAGCGGTGCTGTAATAATGCAAAAAGCCCTGGAGAATGTTTCCCCTTATACCAATATTGTCCATCAAGCTGCTTATTATTTTGGAATTGGTCTGGCTAACATTGCTCAAATCTTTGATCCAGAAGGCATCGTTTTAGGAGGTGGAGTTTCCGAGTCCGGTGATTTCTGGCTCAAGCTCGTTGAATCTTATTATGTTAAACATCAATTCTGGTCGTTCTCCCTTCCTGATTTGAAACTCGGGACTTTCAAGGGAAAAGCGAGTGTTATGGGTGCAGCTGGACTCCCATTTCTGAAAAAGGAGGGTTTGCTTTGACCAAAAAAGAAAGAGTCAATCACGCTATCCATCACCAAAAAAGCGATCGGCTTCCTCATCAAATCGATTTTACCTGGAGAATGAAAAAAGAATTTCTCAACCATTTTCAAATCCAGGAAAAGGAGCTCCCTGAACTTTTAGGAAACCATTTCCTCTATATCGATACCCATAAAAAAGTAAAATTGGATGAAGAAAAGGGGGTTGACTACGATGTTTTTGGAGTTGGATGGGATCTTGTTAAATCGGAAGGGTATCTCCCTTGTTATCATCCGTTAACGGATTGGAAAAACTTTAATTCCTTTCAATTCCCCGATCCCCAGAATTCAATTCTATATCAGGATTTTATTCCACTTCAGGATTGGCAAAAAAAAGAATATTTTATTCTCTCAACCCAGGGTTGGGTGCTTATGGAACGAGCCTGGTTATTGAGAGGTTTTGAGAATTTCATGATTGATCTTATTGATAATCGAACCGAATTAGAAAGGCTTTTNNTCGCCAAAAAAGAGGGAATACCGGTTTTCCATCATTCCTGTGGAAACGTCTTAGAGATATTGGATGATATGATTGAAATTGGACTCAAGGTTCTTATACCCGTCCAACCACAGGCAATGGACATTCAACTTCTTCAGAACCGTTTTGGCGATCACCTCGCTTTTATGGGAGGAATAAGTACTCAAAAAACTTTACCTTTTGGCACTCCTACCGACGTTCAATCGGAAGTAAGAAATTGTATTGAAATTTTAGGTTCTAAAAACAATTATATAATTTCAGCATCACACGAAATTGGATCAGATTGCCCAATAAATAACTTACTGGCTTTCTTTAACGAAATGAAAAAAGTAAATGGGAGTGTTATCCCCCTATTGGATAAATAAAAACATGATAAGCCCTCATGCTAAGGTTGTGGCACCAGATGAAGATGAAAACCCAAAATTCGACATGCCATGGCATGTCGCTACTAATCGGGCAAAATAAAGGTTGAAGGGGAGAGGGGGAGATTTTTCTCCGTCATTCTGAGGAGCGTCTTGTGCGACGTGAGAATCTCATCTAACACTACCGATGTCATCCTGAGCCCTCGCTTTTTGAGGGCGTGAGGATCTCAACTTTAATCAAATTTCTTTATAATTTTCTCAGGTTATCGAGGAAAAACCGAAAAAACACCCTCCCCGCCGTAAAGCGGCACCCCCCAAGGAGGGGAATTGTTGAATTCATTCCCCCATTGAGGGGGGACTAAGGGGGGTGTGCCTTTTTCTTTTTTTGTTTATTCTTTTTTCACCAATATTGGTGTTTTCAGGATAGAGGGCGAAGCAGAATTATCGGATCAATTGTAACGCTTTCACCCTCTATGATTTTTGTAATTATTTATTCATAATTTTTTGTTTACGCTCCCGGAACAATTTCTCAATATTGTCAATATCCTCTTGAGGAAGTGTCCAATCGCCCGCTAAAACCGTTTCAGCTATTTGATCCGGATGTCGGGCTCCTGCAATAGCTGACGTCACTTCAGGACGTCTCAAAGCCCAAGCAATTGCTAGTTGTGCAAGAGTTTTATTATGTTTTTTGGCAATTGGAATCAGTTGATTCACGAATTCAAGATTATAGCTAATTAATGGCTCATTAAACTCGGGATCGTTTCTTCGGTGATCATCAGCCGGAAAGCTTGCAATCCGTTCCCGAGTCATTTTGCCGGTCAGTAATCCTTTTTGCATTGGGCTATAAACAACAACACCAATTGAGTTTTGGTTACAGAAGGATAGTATGTCTTCTTCAATATCTCTTTTCAACATGCTGTAAGGAGGTTGTAGTGATGCAATTGGATAAATTGATTGGGCTCGTTTCATTTGGGATACATTAAAATTCGATACCCCAATATATCTAACTTTCCCTTCTTTTACCAATTGAGCCATTGTTTCCCAACCTTCCTCGATATCTTCATCAGGAATCGGCCAGTGAATTTGATAGAGATCAATGGTACCGATATCTAATCTCCTTAAGCTTGCTTCAACTTCAGCTTTAATGCTTTCTCTTTTAAGTCGGTTAGAAATATTTTTCATTTCATCCCATACTAAACCACATTTTGTTGCTATGATTGGTTTTTTCGAAATACCCTTGATTGCTTTCCCAACTATTTCTTCTGAATGTCCAAGACCATAAATTGCAGCAGTATCAATCCAATTTATCCCGAGATCTAAAGCTTTCTTTATGGCTGTTATTGACTCAGAGTCATCTTGAGGGCCCCAGGCGTGTCTCCATCCTCCACCACCAATTGCCCAAGATCCAAATCCAATCACCGTTAATTCGAGATCGGTTTTCCCTAATCGACGAGTCCTCATTATGACCTACCTCCTGATAATATTTATTTTAAAATTATTTCTTGATTAGTTATTTGATGATCATTATTAAAAGTTTTCTTTACCCCATTTAAGCTCCTAAACCCAAAACGAACCTCAGCTGCTTTTAATATTGATTCTAACAATTCAGCATATGATATTCCAGCCAATTTTGCCATTTTAGCTAAATGCCCGTCCCAACACCAACCTGGGTTAGGATTAACTTCTAATAGTCGTGGATTCCCTAAATCATCCAAACGCCAATCAAAACGAACATAATCCCGACATTCCAATCTTTCAAAAAGTTTCAACGAACTTCCTATGATTAATTTTTCAGTCTCTTCATGAATTTTAGCTTTAACCGACTTAATTTTCCAATAGGGCGAGTCAGGAAGCCACTTTGCTTCATATCCACAAATTTTTGGTAATTCCACCGGTAGTTCTGAATAATCTTCCTCCAATAAAGGAAGTACCAGGTATGATTCGGGGGAATTCCCAATAATTCCTAAACTAAGATCTGAACCAGTTATAAATTCTTCAACCAAAATTGGTTTATCATAACCAAACTGGCCACGAATATCCGATATAGCATTCATCAATTCTTCAATTTTATAAGCTACGCTATTTTGGGTAATTCCAAAACTTGCATCACCAAAATTTGGCTTTACAATGACCGGAAAATTTATCATGAGATCAAATATGGTGTCTTCCGGCTTAATAAAAAACGCTTTCGGAACTGGAATATTCATCTCCCGAGCCATTCCTCTTACTAATGATTTATCATAACAATAAGATAAACATTGAGGTCCGGATCCCGTATAGGGAATTCCTATCATTTCTAAAAAAGAGGGGATATGTAACTCCATGCGAGGATCATTATTAAAACCCTCATCACACAAATTAAAAACCAAGTCAATTTTCCCTCTCAGGGAAATGAGATTATTTACCAGTTTTTGATGATTATCGAGATATATAAAACTATATTCTCTTAATTCATGCAAAGCTGATTTCAGTTGGTCTATGGTATAAAAATCATCGTCATCAAAAACTGATGATGGTTTTAAAATGTCAGGCTTCCCTGGATCACCGAATAAAACTGCAACTCGTCGAATACTTGGTGGTAACTTTTTCTTACCTGGGGTCCAAGGTTTTTTTACTCGAGAACTAACGATTATTCTTTGTTTCATCATACCTAAATCTTGATTTCTTTGAGAATTTGAAGATATTTTTCCATGAAAAACAATATCATTGAAACCAGAATTTTTTAGGAGTTGGCTGAGTTCATCTTCAGTGTAAAGTCTTTCTCCATAAAATTGATCAACTATGACTCCTCGATCCACATGATTGACTATTTCTCGAGAAATAAGTCGATGACCATCAGCCGAAAGGGATCGTTCTCGACAAACAAAATATTTTTTGTCAATCCATTCCCATGAACGGGGTTCATAATGGGCAGCTAAAAACTCGCCATCAGCGACATCTATTAATAACCGTCCCCAAGGCTTCAAAACCCGGAAAATTTCTTTTAAAACCTTAATATCATCTTGAACAGTCTCAAAATATCCAAAGCTATTTCCTAAAATAAGAACCACATCAAAAAAATCACTTGAATAGGGAAGTTTTCTCGCATCTCCTTCTCGAAATTGGATACCTAAACCCTCTTTTTTTGTTTGAATTTTAGCTTTCTGTATTAAGTAATGGGAGCGGTCTAATGCATAGATATTTTTCATGTTTCGTCGTGCTAACTCTAAAGAATGCCTTCCCTGACCACAGCAAAGATCTAATATTTTATCATCAGGAGATAGTGAAACAGCTTCGATAAACAAATTGACCTCTTTGCGGGTTATTTCACTATCTTCAACAACATCGGCATCGGTTTTTAAATAAATTGAATTAAATATTCTTCGCCACCAATCAGGGTAAACATGCTCCTCTAAATTAATGACCGGTCCTAAAGATTTTTGCATTTTACTCCCACCTTTTTTCCGGATTAAAGGGGGAGTCCCTTTTGATGACTCTTCTTTCATAAATAATAGAACCTCCTCACAGGTTACAAATGCTTATTTAAAGTTTTATACAAAAACATATTTTGAATCCTTAAATCCAAAAGAAAAATGAATAATTCTCTCATAGCCATTTCTTCTTTTTAAAGAAAAATAACATAATCAACGCTATTCCTCCCATGGTGAACAAGGTAATTGCATACCCCCATTTCCAATACAGTTCAGGCATAAAACGAAAGTTCATGCCATAGATTCCTGCGATAAAAGAAAGGGGCATAAAAATGGTAGCAATCATGGTTAGAACTTTCATTACTTCATTTAAACGATTATTGATACTCGATAGGTAAATATCAATCATACTGGAAATTAATTCTCGATCAGTTTCAATTGTATCGATAAGTTGAGTAATATGGTCATATATATCCCGTAAATAAACGACGGTGGATTTTTCAATAAAGGGAAACTCACGTCTTTCTAAAGAACCGATCACTTCACGCATGGGCCAAATAGAGGTTCGAAAAAATATCATATTCCTTTTTAAAAAATGAATCCTCGGTAAAATTTTTGAGGAAGGATGGTCAACCAATTCATCTTCTAATTCTTCTAATTGATCCCCGATTTGTTCCACCATGAGAAAATAATTATCGACGATCGCATCCAGGAGAGCGTAAACCAAATAATCGGCTCCTGCTTTTCTCAACCGACCCCTACCGAGACGAATGCGATTTCTTATCTCTTCGAAAACATCTCCTTTTTTTTCTTCTTGAAAAGAGATAACAAATTTGTCTCCTAATATAAGACTCACCTGTTCTGAAATGATTTCATCCGACTGGTTCTGGCTATATATCATTTTTACAACAATATAGAGATAATTTTCATAATCTTCGACTTTTGGGCGTTGGGTAGTGTCGAGTATATCTTCCAACACGAGATGATGTATACCAAATATCGATCCAATCTTGGTTAAAATATTTTCCTGACAGATACCATCAACATTAATCCAGGTTATTGACTGACTATCTCTTAAATCGTCTATTTCATCTGCCTCTTTTATTTTAATTTCTCGGTATTGATTTTCACTATACGTGAATATATGAAATAGTTCTTCCTGGTCATTTTTTTTAATAGCTTGATTTTCTCCACTTTGAAGGGAACCATCCAATTCATCTTGAGTAAAATTGGTACTGTCCATGGAAAATTCTCCGTGATAGTAATGAATTTTTATGAATCATATTACCACTTTCTTAAATATTTACTATCTGATTTTTTAATGGTTATTAAACCCTTTTGAGAAGGAATTCAAAACGAGGGGAGATTTCAATAAGTAAAATCCTTTTTTAGTAGTATAAATCTTGGTATCCTTTTTTTTTATTTTTTTTAGGAATAAAAAACAAAAGGATGAGATCCTCACGGCTTCTGAATACGAAGCCTCAGGATGACGCCGGCTGCGCCAGATGAGATTCTCACGCCCTCGAAAAACGAGGGCTCAGGATGACGGATTAAGGGCACACCCCCCTAACCCCCCTCAATGGGGGAATTCATTTGATGGTATTTTCGGGATAGAAGGGGAGCTTTCATAGTTCTCCTTGAAGAAGTTTAATGTATCTTTAGTGGGAAAACACTTTTTTTAAAAAAACAAAAAAGTCAATTTTCAGAATAGGTTTTTGACCGACCCATCCAATCAAGATAGTTCATTTCACCAAAACAATCTATAAATATTTTATAATAAAGGTATTCTTCCCGAGACTTTATTTTCCACCCATTGGGCAGAATATGCTCTTCTTCAAATTCTGATGCTGAAATTTTCTCTTCTGCATAGGAGGCTAATATTTCATTAACCCCAGCTCCCTCCCAAAATTTAGCTTTCCTCCTATGAAGAACATGATTTGGGAGTTTATTTTCCAATGCACATCGCAAAATCCATTTCTCTTCTTGGTTTTTTATTTTATATTGCTGAGGAATACTTAAAGCAAAACGGACAACATCGGGGTGAAGAAAAGGTATATAAGCTATAATTCCAAAGGCCGATGCACAACGATCTACCCTCTGCAAGGCCGTGTTGTGAAGGCGAAGCGTGATATCTCTTAATTCATCGGTCAACTCTTCGGGAGGGATTGATTTTAAATATTCATAACCAGCAAACAATTCATCCCCGCCTTCACCGGAAAAAACCGCAGGAACATATTCAGCCGCTAAACGGGCGACTAAATAATTGGTTACACTCGATCGGACCAATAGCGGATCAAACGACTCAAGATGATAAATAACTTCTGGTAATATTGTTATTAAATCTTGCTGAGTTACAACCATTTCGTGGTGAATGGAACCGATATGTTCTGCAACCTTACGAGCATATAAAAGGTCTGGAGCCGAATTCACTCCTGCGGCAAAAGTATGAAATGTATTTATATCATGGCGTGCAATGGCTGATATAGCACTTGAATCTAAACCTCCCGACAGCAAAGATCCAATTTTCTGAGCTGAAATACATTTTTGAACTGCTTCAGATATAAGCTTATAAAGCTTTTTAGCTATTTGACTGGGGTCATCTTTAGTTACAGATTCTTGCGGTAATGTTATTTGAGGCACAGAGTTTTTTCCATTAAATACATGTCCGGGTAAAAGCTCATTGACTTTTGGAACTAGGTTTATTAAGGGTTTTACTTCCGAAGAGAATAGTAAGAACTCATTATCTTTCCAACCATAGTAGAGTGGTGCAATACCAAGAAAGTCACGAGAAAGAACAATGTTTTCCTGACTTAAAACAATTTTCACTGAACGCCCATCGCCACCCTGATCCTCATAAATTATTTCATTTTTCCCCGATTTTAAGGGAGGCACTTGGGAATCATTCCATATCATTCCGAGCGAACAATAACCGTTTTGGAAAAGTGTCTTCCCCGATTTACCTCGATAAGCAATTTCTGGTAAAAGTTTTTCAATCAGAGAGATTTGATTCCCTTGATATATTCCAACAACACCCGCCATATTTTTCCTCCATTCTCATAATTTTTAATCAGTAGATGATTCTGTTTCTTCTCCAGCTTCTTGTTTTTGACGAACTGTTTCCGATCCCTCCTCATAAAATACTTTCATCCTCTCCTCTAATGACATTCCTAAAGAATTATAAAATTTTGATTTGGCAACATTATAATCAAATACCGCTTGTAAATAAGCGTTTTCTGCTTGAAATGCTTCGTTTCGAGCATCAATAAGTTCAATGCTGGTAATAACTCCGGCATCATATCGTGCTTCGGCTATTTTCAGGTATTCATTAGCCCGGGTTAAACTTTTCTCCTGCAGTGGAACAGCTCGTTCTGCAGTTCTTAGCACTTCATAGTTTTGTTTCAACTCAACTTGAATACTATTTTTAATGTTTTCAAGGTTAACTAATGAAATCTGTAATCCTATATGAGATAGTTGCTGGCTGATAACCGGTGTGTAATCATTAGTATTAACCTGAACCTCTTTGGTTTTTAAAACTACTTCATCCTCAGCTTTTTTAATTTCTAGACGATGTTTCAAAGCATATTCAACGCTTTCCTTCAAATCGATATTTGAGGGATTAAAAATCAATTCACTTGCCAAATCTGCAGGACTATTTAGGTCTTTCCCCAAAAGCTGGTTAAAATTCATTTTGGCTATCTGTAAATTACTTTCTGCATTTAAAAGGTCTGACTGGGCTTTTGACAATTCATATTCCGCTGAGATTACATCAATCTGAGCAACCATTCCTAATGAATATTTAGCTTTTACATTTTCCAATTGCTTTTGAGAACGGTTGATGTTTTCTTGAGCTAAAGCAACTAACCTTTGGATTTTGAGGATATTATAATAAGCTTCTTCTACTACTTGTACCTGGTTGGAACGAGTGATTTCATAATTACGCTGAGCAACTAAAAGAGCGGTTTGGTTGGAAAGTTCGCTTAAAATAGATGGATTTAGCAGCAAATCTGCTTTGGTTTGTTGATAGGTCAATTCACTCTTTTTTAGCTCAAATAGGGCTGTTTTCATATCATTTCCATTTTCTAAAGCAATTTTAACTGCTTCAGAAAGAGTAAAAGGAGTTTTTTTAGTTCCATTGGCAAAGGTTGTTAAAGTCATTAATAAAATCAAAGACAAGATTACGATTCCAAATATGAAGGGGTGATAAGGTTTATTCCTCTTCTTATTTTTTAAAGACATATTCCTAACCTCCAGTTTTATTCTTTTTTAATATGCTTTCAGATAGCATTGTTAAGAAAAATCTTTTTTATATAAAACAAAAAACAGTCCTATTTTTTCCTCTTCTTTTTTATAGAAACGCTTCTTTTGGAACTGAAAGCAAGCAATTTTAATTGAAAGAGAATTATTTTTCAACTCCCAAACTCTCCTTTCAGAAATATTCAAAGTTCCTCAACAACAATCTCCTTCCCAGCTATCTGGTAGAGTTGGGCCTTCGAGAGGATAAACCCATAGACCGCCTTCTGGTAATCGAGCTTGGCACTCTCCAGAGCCAATTCACTCTCCTTGAGGGTTCGGTCGGTGATAAAACCAGCCTGATACTGCTGGGATTGGAGTCGGTAGGTTTCTTCAGCAATTTGCATCTCTAACTGAGCAGTGAGAGTATCCTGATCGGATTGGATGAAGAGCTGGTAAGCATCCAATACCTCAAGGGTGATTGAATCAGGCAGAGCCTGCAACTTTCTCTCGATCTGGGCCAGGATGATTTCCTGTTGTTGTTTTCGTTCTTGGGAAATCCCCCCATCAAAGGGAATCCAGGTTACTTCTAATCCCAGTCCCCAGCCGGATGCCGAAGGAGTAAACGGGTCTTGATTGATGGCGCTGGTTGAAAAGGTATCCTCCCCTTCCGAGAGCTGACCGGTGACCTTCCAATCTAGGACCCAATCGGGGCTTTGCAGGTCAAACCGGACCGCATAGTTTTCTTCAACATAGGATCCAATGAGATGAATTTTGGCCTGACGGTTCCGTTCAATCTGCTTCAAGGTGATAGTCTCGATTTCTCTTTGCCAGAGTAAGTCCTTGAGGTCAGTATGGTCAGATTGAGCGTGGGTGGTGAACTGATCCAATTCCTCCCCCAGTGGCTGGTAGGGAAAATCCTTTTCGAGAGTGATTGGGGTATCGAGCGGGTACCCGAGCATTTGATTGAGCTGCTGTTTTTTGAAAAGCAAACTTTGGTTGGATTG
>MTKW01006235.1_pt1 | contig 14186 bp, 21 predicted proteins | sample 1042761 | NCBI WGS metagenome assembly MTKW01 (sample SAMN06205366, study PRJNA360243) | anaerobic digester metagenome | biome: Wastewater treatment plant; feature: Anaerobic digester sludge; material: sludge; isolation source: anaerobic digester fed with sludge from wastewater treatment plant ...
TCATCCAAAAAAGAGAATAAAAAGCCAATCATACGCGCGGAAAATCATATTCCGACCGAAACTCTTTTTTGGGATCACCGTTTTGTGCTATCAGGTAACAAGCATATCGTGTGAGCATATAATCGGTAATTTCGCGTTGACCACCTTTCCCAATTTCGATCATTTTCGTGACCTCACGAAAATGATCATCCACATTGATATTCTGTGTTTTACATGACTCAACAGCTCTACCAATTGCTACCCGAAAATTCTCCCAACGGGCATATCCCAATGCAACCATCAATTCCCGTGCAAACCAAACTTCCACTTGTTCCTTACCATCATCACTTGTAATAAAGTGACCTATTTCATCGAAAACCGATTTTAATTGCGAAATACGAACCTTATCCATGTTTATTGATTGTTGTTAAGTTTGATTTTTAATAAATTTTCAAGATGTTGGCAATTGTGTTATCGCATAATCCGTTGCCCTCTATATTGTCCACTTCGTTAATTCAACAGTTTTTTTGTTTCAACCTCAAAAATAAACAATTGAGTCCAACTTTGCAAGCAATTCACGGTATTGTTTTTGTATTTTTTAGCAATACTGCCGCAATTTCGATACAAATGCAAATAAGCATTACGCACTCCAATCAAAAATGCACTCATCAAGTTTTTCGGAAAGTTCAAAAAATTGGCGTTTCTTCTGTGCATTCGTTATTATCAAAAACGGAAAAAGAATCGCATTTCATCCCCTATACATCCTCAAATCCTACACTTTCCTACACTTCCTACACTCTGCACCTGCTACGGTTTCCACGGTCCCAACAGTCCTATTTTCCTACAGTTCCTACGGTTCCCTACAGTCTTACAGTTCATACACTTCATGCGGACACTTATGACTCCTGCATCCCTTTGTGCCTCCCGAGTATCCCCATTTCCCCGGAATTTTACAAAACCCATGGATCTTTTTAAGGAAGCATTTTTATATCGACCCGTTGCTTTCCCGGCATTCCTTCCTCGGCCTTATGCGGACAGCTAAACAAACCACAAAAAACCCCAAAAAATAGCAATTAAGAATTAACCGGTTTCTTCATTGTCATACGTTGAACCTAATTTACTTCCAGATATTGCCAGGCGGGAAGCTGTGGAAATTTGGCATGAGGCTCTTTTTGATACCAAAAACAAGTCGAAGATATATCGGATTTCTGGGGTAAATACCTCCCTCCATGGCGCCAGCCCAAGTCCTGAATCGTGATGCGCAAATCCTTTTTAAAACGAACGGGATCCATTATATGCCACCGATAAAGCCCAAAACGCTGTCCTGCTTTATACGTCAGATCAGCGGGTATTACCTGCACAAGTCCGCTGTAAGGGGTGGTAAAGGTGACATATTTTCCATCGTAATCCGGCATTTCTTCCGAAAAGGCATCGGCCAGTAACAATTGAATGCGCTTCCCGGATTGACACAAACGGCAAGCGAATTGAGATGAGCATATTCACCCCATCCCATCCCTTTCCTTTTTCTCCCGTAAAGTTTTCGGGACTGATCGATCGTGTTTCGGCATCGGAAAGCCGATACAGATTTCCCATATTCATATTCAATCCGTTGAACCTTTCATTTTGTCCCAAAAGATTCATAGATGAAAAAATCAAAATAAATAAAAAACTGCAAACAAATGATTTAGATTGCATAATAAAAAGCTTTATATTGAATTAATACTCCAACGTTAACCGGCAAGTGCAATATTACTGAAATTGTTTGTAAAACTTAATTTGTATCGTTCTTTCCTGCTTTTTCTCAAACTGGTCGGCTTTGCACTTCCTACGCTCTGTACCCTGACTTCCTACACTTTCCTACGCTTTCCTACGCTCGCAAGTGCACCCGAAACCCGCTCCTGGTCATACTTTCCTACACTTCCTACAGATCCTACACCTTGCATCGTCCTGATTTTTGTTTAGATTTACCGGAAACGTATTTCAGGACAAGACACACCATCTCCGCACCTTCCTCGTACCAAGGCTGCACCATCCTCGCTCCATGCTTGCATCAGCCTTGCACCATCCTCACACAAAGTCCGCTTCGGCTACGCCTCTGTATTCCCCTTTATATGAAGCAAATACGCAGCTTTATTCTACCATAATTCCACCGATTCCGGTGTTTTTGTCCCTGCCTTGNNAAGCCTAGGTTTGTGGTAATAATGGTTGATTTTTCGCCTGTTCTTAATGAAAGGTGATTGAATATTGAAGGAAATTAATCCTACTCGAAATGACCCTATAAAATTAAGGTCTCCGTAAGAAACGATTTGAAGCTTTTGTTTACACCGAACTTTTGTTATCGAACATCGACTATTTTTTAGAAAAATATCTTCAGTATTTATTGTGATTTGAATATTATTCGTAATTTTGCGAACAACAAATTAAAATCATCGATTGACCGATGGCTTACCCTAAAAATAAAACATACGACATAGACATCGAAGAGCTGGCGCGTTTTGCCAAAGCAATGGGACATCCTGCCCGCATCAGCATTCTTCGATACTTGGCTTCGATGGATAGTTGTTTCTTTGGCGATATTTGCCAGGAACTTCCTATTGCAAAAGCTACCGTATCGCAACACTTGACAGAACTGAAAAACGCCGGATTAATCAGAGGCGAAATCGAGCCACCCAAAGTGAGATACTGCATCGATCGGGAGAATTGGGAAAAAGCCAATGAAGCTTTCCGGCAATTCTTCTCCAACATTCAACCCAACGATGTTTGTTGCAATCCCGAAAATTAATTTCACATTGATGAAAATACTTATCCTTTGCACCGGCAACAGTTGCCGCAGTCAGATGGCAGAAGCATTTCTGCACTCGTTTGACAATCGTTTGACGGTTTGTTCTGCCGGCACCGAGCCTGCGGAGAAAGTAAACGAGAAGACCATTCAGGTAATGTGTGAAGCCGGTATCGATATTAGCCGGAACATTCCGAAATCGGTCAGTTAATATCTGTCGGAAACGTGGGATTACGTGATTACCGTTTGCGCCGATGCCGACCGCAATTGCCATTTCATCATGCTTTATATTCTCAAAAAATCAGGAATACAACTCTAACATTCAATTTTATGGAAAAAAATATCAAATCCGTTGTTAAAGACACTTATACAGTGATTGCCCGGCAATCGAAAGAACAAAACGAAACTTCCTGCTGCGGCGTTGGCGGGTGTTGTTCTACGGTCGATTATGCCGTATTCAGTGAAAACTACCGCCAACTGAAAGGGTATCATGAAGATGCCGATTTGGGATTGGGATGCGGCATTCCTACCCAATTTGCGTCCATCAACGAGGGCGACAGTGTGCTCGATTTGGGAAGCGGTGCAGGTAATGATTGTTTTGTTGCCCGAGCCATTGTGGGGGAAACCGGTAGGGTGGTCGGCATTGATTTTACCGATGCCATGCTGGAGAAAGCCCGTAAAAACAATACCAAACTCGGCTTTCAAAATGTGGAATTTGTCAAAGGAGACATCGAAGATATGCCGTTGGATGACAATCAGTTTGACGTGGTGATTTCCAATTGCGTATTAAATCTGGTGCCAGACAAATGGAAAGCGTTTGCCGAAATCAGACGGGTATTGAAACCCGGCGGTCATTTTTGTGTGTCGGATGTGGTTGTCAAAGGCAATTTGCCCGAAAAATTGAAAAACGATGCCGAGATGTATGCCGGTTGCGTTTCGGGAGCCATTGAGATGCAGGAGTATCTGAATATTATTCGGGGAACTGGATTTCAATCGGTTACCGTTCACAAGCAAAAGGAAGTGCAACTGCCGCAGGAAATTTTGCAGAAATACCTCAACGAAGAAGAAATCCGACAGTTTAACCAAAAAGAAATCGGAATTTTCAGCATCACCGTTGCGGCAGAGAAAGCGATTGAATAAGAATTGCAGCCAACAAGTTTTTCCACATTAAAAAGGCTTAAGTTCAACATTGAAGTGCCATTGATTATGCAAGAAGTAAAGAATTGGGTGATAAAACTTTCGGTAATCTACTATCTAAACATTCGTAAATGCAAATATTTTTACAAATAAAAAATACACTTTATTCTATTGATAATATGCAATTTGTCTTTCAATATCAAGTATAAACTTGAAAGTTGTTTACGCATGTTTTAAATTTTGTATTTACGAAAGTTGTATATTTATTGCGTAAATAAGATGTTAGCACCGATTTTTAAAACATCCTGACGGAAATGGAGTTCTCACCACGGGTTGAAATGAGGTAGATTCTCCAGACTTAGTAGGCCGAATAGGTTATCCATATTTCCACATGAATTGGAGCTGAGGTGGAAGAGGCAATGGCTGGTTTGTTTTCGACGATGTAAATTTAGGAATGGCAATTTTCAATATACAAGACAAGATTTTTATTACTAAACCATAAATGCTATGAAAACTTTAAAATTAATAGGATTATTGACGTTGGTAATAATCGACTTCACGTCCTGTGATAAGATTTTTGATCGACATGAACCGGAATTTGTTGTCTATAATTTAGACTTAAGTTTACGGGATACTTCCGGTAATGATTTGGTAAAAGGAATTGGATTAGGGGAGTGGATACCCGGTAATATTCCGGAAGAACAGGCTCAGTCAGGCTCTCTAAAAGATGATTTGTACGTATTGGATATTATTGTTTCCGAACCATGTTGGAATTGGGATAATAATATTTACAATGCTCCTGCCAGACCCGGCTTTGAACCTAGTGTTAACCGTCCCGAATTAGGAATTGAGAGATATAATGGCGCTTGTTATTTGAGGAATAGTTTTAGGTTACCTGTAAACGATTGTCCCGAAGAGAAAATACTCACTTACAAGCTGAAATGCCCTTATGTATTTGGCGATGATGCGGTACATGAATTTGTTACCTATTGGGATATTCCAAAGAGTAATTATGCACACACTTTTGAACGTTTTGCTAAATGTAATCGTATAGAGTTTGAAGGCAATGAGATAACCCCAACCCCTATGGATAAAAACGAACAGAGTTATGCAGCTACTATAATCATTAGGAAATAAAACGGATTCTTCAGATAGAACCTTCTGATAATATACGAGAACGATCATATTGCTAGCAATGTGAAAAAGTTATGAAGGCTGAATTAAAAAAGAATTTTAGTATTGATTAAAAGCAAATCAATATAATTATTTGTGTTGCTCGATTTGCGGGTAAAAGGATTTGATTCATGGAAGTTCTCAAGAAGGTAAAATAATGAAATATTAAAAACTGGAACTAACATAGTGTATAATACATCATGCGGGTGTCAGAGTAAATTGCAGGTTCAGAACTCGCAGGCAAGGTTAAAAACATGGGATAGGTTCGCAACTACGTACTTCGCTACGTTTCATGCCGCCGAACGTTAGCGAAAATGCCTGAAGGCACACAGAATCGCCATTGCACGGCTTTACTTTTGCTATTTCCCTAATGACGAGGTAGTAGTTGTAAAATTTCACAAGGTTGTTGATGTTTTTTTCTCATTGTTTCGTTACGCATCACTTCACAATGAGAAAAAAGAGCGTCTGAATGAAAGCTTAATTAATTTTGAAAAATTAAAAACAAAAAATTATGAAACAAGTTTATCATCCGACTGCCGTAACAAATGTACACATTCGCAGGCAAATTAAAGAAAGTTCTTTGACAAATTTTTCAAGTAGCTCAAAACCTTTCATACTTCTCCCGCCACTATTAGCAAGTGGAAAAACAGGGAAACATGCGAAGATCAAAGCTCACGTCCTCATAAAATCGTATACGCTTTAAATGAGTTGGAAAAAAGCTTAGTCGTTTCCGTCAGGAAAACTACCCGGTTGCCTTTGGATGAAGTTTGCAAAACCAATCCTATTAAACATAGGCTCACTCAGCCCAATACCGCAAAAACGAACGGCATGGTAGAAAGAGCCAACAGAATCATTAAAAAAGAAACCATTCTTAAAGAGAATTACGCAAATAAAGAAGAAATGGTTGAAAAATGGTTTATGTTAAAACCTGAAATTTTTAAACAAAATCTTTGTGAATTTAAAAATAAAATTATAGGTTTGAGGCCTATTGAAAATCCAAGTTTTCATAAACAACCTTGTGAAACTTGACAAATATGAATCTGCATAAGTTTGTAGTTTGAAAAATTATTAATAAAAAAATATAAAATGAATTTTGAAGATGTAATCAAAGAAGCACAAGATTTACTATCAGAGAATACTGAATGGAAAGATCGTTATGCTAACTATGCCGATATTTTTCTTGCAAATACTAATTCTATAAAATCTAATAGGAATAGATTTAATCAATTTCCACCACTTTATTTCTATATTTCAACTACGAATGTAAAGAATGCGAAATCGAGCCTTTTATTAGATATCAGGTATCGTGGACAAAGTGTGGCAACATTAAAAGCAAACAATAATGGTATTTTCATATCTACAAAACAGCAAGATGTCAATAACCTGCGTGATTTTAATTGCAACATTAAATTAAATGACATTGCTTGGCAAGATAAACAAGTTAGCGAATTCAGAAAGTTTTTCAAAGAAAAACCATATTCGCGTATTAATGGTAATAACAAAAAAAATGAGGAGCACAATGTTGAAAGCTTACTGTTATCTGAATTTTCAAAAAGAAAAAGTAAGAGTAAACAAATAACAGGGATTCAGCCAGTAAAAATTTGCGGTAACAGATTCGGAATGCCCACACCTTTAGGGGCTAGCAACCATAAAACATTAAAATATGCTAGCCAAAATGGTGGTGGAATTGATATTTTTGCAAGAACAGGGAAGGGGCGTGCTACATATTTGACAGTTATAGAAGTGAAAGATGAGAATAAATCAAATGAACCACCCATAGATGCACTTAAACAAGCCATTCAATATGCAGTATTTATTCGTGAACTATTACGCTCGGATTGTGGGGAAAAATGGTATAAATTATTTGGTTTTAGTGGCACTATTCCAAAAACTTTAACTATTCGCAGTGTTTGTGCTATGCCTGATGATTATGCGGATAAATCATTTGAAAAACAGATATATCTAATCGGAGACGATAAAATAGAATGCCATTATATTTATTTCAAATATGATGGTAAACAATTATTTGATTTTCAAACCTCTTTATAGGGATGAAACTAACAATATATAGAGGGAAAAATGTAACCATTCGGTAAATTCCGTTCCCAAACGATCATTTTTCCACCTTATCTTTGCCAACAAAAAAAGATATGTGGAATCTGAAAGAATTTGAAAGTGTTTATGGCCGTTACAAGAAGAGCGGACTTCAGGTAAAAGATTTTTGCATGAATGAGTGCATCTCCGAGAACAAATTTTATTACCGGCAAAAGCGTCTGAAAAAACAACAAGGGAAAGCGTCAACTCAACCCTCTGAATTTGTTCCTATTGTTTTCCATCATGGACAAACATCACCAGAGAATGTTGTTTGCCGGGACAACCCTTTAGCAAGGGATTATCACACTTGCGGCGGAAGATGCGGCTGTCATCTATTCCCTGTTGGGTTGCTGCAAAGCTGCGAGTGTTAACTTCCGTAACCGGATGGTTTATACTCTTAGTCATATTCACGATTACGACAACGACTATTCGAAAGACTTGGCCGAACTGCTGCCACACAACCGGAATCAAAGAAACTCCCAAAAACTTTATATCGACTTCGAATGTTTTCAATGTTTTTGAAATAAAATCTTCAAAAACTGCCTGAATTTGAATTCCTATATGGGCATCACCGAATGGTTACGATGGATGTCCATCAAAGTTTGCCATCTTTCGAAGCATAACGGTTTGTTCAGAATTTATTATTTCGTGCCGGATGTGAAGTTTGTTACGCCTATAGAAAAGCACATAATCTGATGGTAAATTCGTAATTTTGCCACATCGTTAAGTGCCGGTCCGGACAGAGGAAAACCTGTTCCGGCAGGGTAAAATGAAAAAATACGAAATAAACTATTTCAATGTTCCGCATGAAAGACGATAAAAAGGCTATTCTTTACGTTTCCATAACCGTTTTGAGTTGGTCCACCGTAGCATCGGCGTTTAAACTGGCGCTATCGGGCCTTACTTATTACGAACTGCTTCTGATTGCCTCCATCACGGCGTTGATCGCATTTGCAATCATTCTCACCTTTCGCAAGAGATGGTTTTTGCTTCGCTCCGTCAGTCGCAGACAATGGCGGATGTTTGCCATTGCGGGAACACTCAACCCTGCAATGTATTATCTGGTTCTGTTCAAATCCTACGAATTGCTTCCGGCTCAGATTGCACAACCCATCAATTACATGTGGCCGGTGGTGCTTTCGTTGATGTTAGCCGTTTTTGCACGGCAACGCATCCCTGCTGTCAAATTTGTCGGCATGGCGATTTCGTTGGCCGGAGTTGCCGTAATTTCCATAGGACCGGGACAATTAACGGGAACCAACCTTTCGGCACTCGGTATAGCCTTAGGCATTGGAAGTGCTTTTGTGTGGGCAACTTATTGGCTCATAAACAGAATGAATGCCGAAACCGATCCGATCGTAAGCTTATTTCTCAACTTCTTTTTCGGAACGATAGAATTGTTGATGATTGCTCCGTTCATGAAAATCGAAATTTCTTCGTTGCAGGGTGTTTTAGCTGCGGTGTATTCGGGGCTTTTCGAGATGACCATCCCTTTCATTTGTTTTGGAATGGCATTGAAAAAAACCAACAATCCTGCACTCATCAATCATCTGTGCTATCTTTCCCCGTTTCTGTCGCTTTTTATAATACACCTGATTTTAGGCGAAAGCATTTATCCCACCACATATACAGGCCTCGCACTCATCGTGGGCGGACTTCTTTTCAATGAATATATCGGGATTCGTTATTCTTTATAAAGTCCGTAATTGCTTTTACGAGTTCATCCGATATCGGTAAATTGGGATTCATGTAGGTTGCAATATTTTTATTTCTGTCCGCCTCCACAATTTTCAGCACATGATTCATATTCTCTATAATTTTCAGTTCGGCACGAGGAGCCGATGCGGCCAATTGTCGCGCATGATCGACGCCGACTTGAATATCGGCAGTACCTTGAATGATCAAAATCGGTATGCGTAATTGCTGAATTTCTTTGGAAGGATCGTACTTCATCCAACTTATCATATACGGTTGAACACTCGGTCTGAACAACGCGGCTAAATTCGGATTAACATGGGCGACGGTCTTCCCATTTCGCAGGCTGTCGAGAATAGCAATCGTTTCATTGTGCAGATGGGTCGGCAAACCTTTCGTTTGCTCCAAAATTACCTCGTCGGCAGGTTTGGAAACGCCGGCTACGGAGATAAACATATCGGCTTTGGCATCTTTGGCTGCGATCATTCCGATCAATGAGCCTTCGCTATGACCAATTACGATAACCTTTGAAAATCTTGCATCCTGCTTTAATTTTGAAATCCATTTTTTAGCGTCGCCGATGTAATCTTCAAATCGTATATCGCTTTCGCGCTGCCCGGTTTTACTTTGCCCAATCAGCCGTTTATCGTATCGTAACGTAGCAATACCCTGTCTGGCTAAATTTTCAGCCAGATAGCGCAGACTGTTGTTTTTCATGTTCGGCTGATTACCGTCTCGATCGGTTGGTCCTGAACCGGAAATGAGCAATGCAACCGGGAAGGGGGCTTTTGTATTCGGAATCAGTAAGGTGCCGAATATTTTTCCTGTTTCACATTCGATACTTAAATCGTACGATTGAAAAGGATCCGTCAGTACTTGCGAATATAGAAATCCGCTGAGAATGCTCACGATAAAAAGCAGTGCCGATTTTTTCATTTTAAAATCTCCCTATGAGTTGGTATAATTAATACAGCAAACAGAACGATTCCGAAAATGATCAGATAAGAACGTAAGCTCTTCTTGATTAAATTGTTCTTTCATGTGCAAATGTATTAAAATGTATCAAACCATGATATTCTTACACCGGTAAAAGTACAGAATAATTTTTTAATTGAGGCACAGATACCTGTCTGCGCAGGCGGCAAATACAGATACAAAATCTACTTTAGGGAAGATTTTTATGTTATTGTGTGGCGCTTTGAAGCAGACTCAATAATAGGTTTCCTAAATCGAGAGAGAGAGAGAGAGAGAGAGAGAGAGAGAGAGAGAGAGAGATTTTGTACATGACTGACTCCCCAAAACAGTAGTACGCGTTGTATTAAAAATAATGACTAATTTAGCGGTCATTATGAAAGCAACAAGGAGAAAATTTCCGGCCGAGTTTGAGACTATGGCAGTCCTCATTTTTTTGACAATGAGTTTGTCGTTGACGGCAATTGTTCAAGAACAGGAAATGCCGGGGCGCTTAGAAGAGAGAGAAAAATCAATTACGAAATGACCAAAAGTGCTCCGGAGAAATGGGAAGCAGCAAATTCAATGAATAAAACAAATTTAACGCAACGCATAATTGACGAATTAAACGAACAGGCTTGTAAGGAAAAAGCGCAGCATCACCTGCGGTTTTTCAAAACGGCACCGGGCGAATACGGGGAAGGCGACAAATTTATAGGGGTGAATGTTCCCGTTCAGCGCAAAATTGCCAAAAAACATTACCGGGAAATCACGTTAAATGAACTGGAAGAATTTTTGAGAAGCGAAATTCACGAATACCGGTNNGACCGCTCTTTTTATGCTTTGCTACAAATTTGAGAAAGCGGACGAATCGGAAAGAACTTCGATAGTGAACCTGTATCTCGACAACATTGCTTTTGTCAATAACTGGGATTTGGTCGATGCCTCTGCCCCTCCGCTATTGGGGGCTTACCTGGTTGATAGAGAGCGAGATTTGCTTTACCACTTAGCTCGCTCCAACAACCTTTGGAAACAGCGGATTGCCATTATTGCCACGTTGTATTTTATTCGTCGCGGCGAGTTCGACGACACGCTCAAAATTTCCGAAATATTGCTGCATCATCATCATGACTTGATTCATAAGGCTGTGGGATGGATGCTCAGAGAAGTTGGGAAAAGGGACAGAGAAGCCGAAATGGCTTTTTTGCTGAAACATTACGCCGAAATGCCCAGAACGATGCTGCGGTATGCCATAGAAAAATTCGATGAAGATTTGCGCCGCCAATTTTTAAAAGGGCAACTAAAATAAAACAACCCCGGTATGCATCATCCATCGCTTTTTTTGTTGCGCTGTACAAAGCATTCAAATTGCTCGGCTATATCGCCCAAAATAAACTGTTTTCACCAACCTCGGCAAGGACTTTAAGAAGCATAAAATATTGCGCAATTACATTAAGCATTCTAATTGCAATGGGCGGATTATATATAAGGATATTTCACAATAAAGAAGACGACCCTGCCGGTTTCCTTGCCATGTGCATCGTAACTACGTTTATCTCTATTGCAGTAGCTGCTGCTGTGGCAATGCTTGAAAAAATCGTGCAAAAAACCATAGCCGGGAAAACAGAAAACAATAACTAATTTAGCGGCCATATAAAAGCAACAAAGGAAAATTTCCGGCCGGGTTTGAGGCCAAAGCAGCAATCATCTTTTTGACAATGAGCTTGTCGTTGACGGCAATTGCTCAAGAACAGGAAATGCCGGGGCGATGGCGAAGAGAATGCCTATCTTGCACGGATGATGAAACTGGTGGGCCACAAACAAACCCACCTTTTAGAACTTCAAGGATATGGACACGACATGACCTACCCGGCATTTCCCTTAGTTGTTCGCGAAATCAAAAGACTTTCAGCAAAACAATAAGAATGAATGCGGGAGGGTTGAAACGACTCACAAATCTCTCATCCGTTCCCTTCGCCGGAACCGGAATATATAGGGCAACGGGAATGCTCCGGTGATGCCGCAGGAAAATGTTTTGCTTTTCGATGTGTGTTTTAAAAATTTAACGTTATATTTGTTACGTGTTTGGGAAATAATTAGTTTTCAGTGAAATCAGTGGAAAAAACGAAAAACATCAACAAAACAAATAAACAAAAAACTTATGACCATACAGAACGACCTTGACATAAAAACTCTCGAAAACTGGTTGTGGGAGGCTGCCTGCATAATTCGTGGACCAATTGATGCTCCCAAATACAAAGATTACATTTTGCCGCTCATATTCCTCAAAAGACTTTCCGACGTATTTGAAGACGAGATAAACCGACTATCGAAAAGTTACGGATCAAAAGAAATGGCTGAACAATTATTGGCCAATGACCATAATTTGGTGCGTTTTTATTTGCCGCCCGACGCCCGTTGGGAATCCATAGCCAAACAAACCACCGGCATAGGNNCAAAGCGTCATCGATATTGTAGATTTCAATGCCACAGCAGGCGGACAAAGAATCATAAGCGATGAAGTGTTGAAAGACCTGATCGATGTGTTGGGAAAATACCGATTGGGATTGAACGATGTGGAACCCGATATTTTGGGACGGGCCTATGAATATCTGCTCAGAAAATTTGCCGAAGGTTCGGGACAAAGTGCCGGCGAATTCTACACGCCCGGCGAAGTGGCGATTTTGATGTCGTATATTCTCGATCCGAAACCCGGCAACGAAATTTACGATCCCTGCTGCGGATCCGGAGGATTGCTCATCAACGCGGCTCATCTCTTCGAAAAAGGCCGGCCTAAAAACTTTTTGTCCGACGAAAACATCAATCGCATTGCCAATATTTATCTGGAATGGAAAGAAAACGTTAAAAGTAAAATATAAGTTTCCTTATTTTACTATTACGGCGTAAAGTAAAATATAAGTTTTTATGTTTTACTTTTGTAGTGTAAGGTAAAATATAAATTGCCAATATTAAGAAACATTATGGATATAAAAGACTTTAAAGCTGGAACATTGAGAAATAGTGCGGGATATAAATATTTTCTCCCGGAAAAGATAAATCATTCCTATGTGTGGACAGATGAAACTATTAATAAACTTCTGGAAGAAGCATCATTTAAAATTGGTGAATTAAACGCTTTTTCCAGGTTTGTACCTGATACCGATATGTTTATATTAATGCATATTTCTAAAGAAGCTGTTGTATCAAGCCGAATAGAAGGGACTAAAACCAATATCGAAGAAGCATTTATTGAAGAAAAAGAAATTGATCCTGAAAAGCGGGATGATTGGAAAGAGGTTACTAATTATGTTAAAGCAATGAACAATGCAATTGAAGAATTGAAAAGTCTTCCTCTCTCCAACAGATTAATAAAGGATACTCACAGGATATTACTTTCAAGCGGAAGAGGTAAAAATAAAAATCCCGGAGAATTTAGAAAATCTCAAAACTGGATTGGTGGAAGTAGTATTAATTGATGCAGTTTTTGTCCCTCCAGCATGGAATGAATTGCCGGATTTATTGAGTGATTTTGAAAAGTTTTTACATAATAACGAGATCAAAACACCACATTTAATTAAAATTGCTATTGCTCACTATCAGTTTGAGACTATCCATCCCTTCTTGGATGGTAATGGGAGAATAGGGAGGCTTCTTATTACTTTATATCTGGTGGCAAATGAAGTTCTTGAAAAGCCTTTACTCTATCTTTCAGATTTTTTCGAAAAAAATAGAATGTTGTATTATGATAATTTAATGAAGGTTCGCCTTCAAAATGATCTGGGACAGTGGTTAAAATTTTTTTTAACGGGAATTATCCAAACATCAACCAATGCTCTTAACACACTAAAACAGGTGACAGAGCTTAAAGCTAACATAGAAAGAGAAAAAATTTTGAATATGGGCAAACGTTCCAAAACCGCAACGGAATTACTGCATTATCTCTTTAAAAAACCGGTAGTTAATGTTAAGGAAATTCAGAAAAAAACAGGTCTTTCAGCTAAAGCAGCAAACGATCTGATAAAAGTATTTTTGAACGAAGGTATTTTAAGAGAAATAACGGGATTTCAGAGAAACAGAATATTTGTTTTTGATGAATATATGAATCTATTCAATAAATAATTTTGAAAATAAAATAATGAATGATCAACAGAATATAAAATTCAAATCGCAAATACAAAAAAAATCAAAACGAAGAAATCATCAACCGCATAAGCCCTGCTAAGGGCAGACATGACATTAGAAAGTGAAAGAACGAGTAAAGAAGTTAACATATGAAAGCAACCGAAGCCAACTTATTGGAATTCATAAAAAAATCCAACCAGTTTTCAATCCCTATTTACCAGAGACTTTATAGCTGGACGGAAAAAGAATGTGGACG
>MTKW01006957.1_pt1 | contig 14179 bp, 9 predicted proteins | sample 1042761 | NCBI WGS metagenome assembly MTKW01 (sample SAMN06205366, study PRJNA360243) | anaerobic digester metagenome | biome: Wastewater treatment plant; feature: Anaerobic digester sludge; material: sludge; isolation source: anaerobic digester fed with sludge from wastewater treatment plant ...
ATCGGATTAAATATCAGTAATAAAAATATGGTATACCACTGCTCTAAAACTGACATACTTGGGATGGATTTCACAGACTGAATACCTACTAAAATCAAAACAGAACTAAAGAAAAAAGAAATAAAAATTCCAAACCCTGACTGAATTACTATAATCTGTATCAAACTCTTTAATGAATAAGACCTGCTTCTATTCAAATCAATAAATTTAACCATTCTTAAAATCAAGTAAGATATGGGCAGCACAATAAGATAAGGCACTACAATCGTCCTTAGAATCTGTTCAAATATTGGAGATATCCTTGGGATTATATTGGGCAAAATCCCAAATATAATAACTCTGGATAATAACACCCATACAAATATGGATATAGAAACCAGAATGGCTGAATTATATTTTGTTTTCAACTATACACCTCCAATATAAAAATCCATTTGCATTATAGAGCTGTTTTTTAATAAATTTCAGCTTTACTTAACTCATCAAATTTTTATACTCAATATCTAAATCCTATCATCATTAACCTTTCACTTAGCTAAATAAAGGCAGTTTCTCAAAGTGTAACTATCATTATATCACCCTTAAGTAAAATAAGTATAAATTTATTATTGATATACTATTTGAATTATTGGGTATAGTACTTATAGAACTTTTTTTGGAGGTTGACGTGAAGAAATATATAAAAAAACTTTGGAAAGATATTGAATATGATAGTGAATCAGTTAAAACTATGTGGAACAACAGAGCTGAATCTTTTAGCAAAAAAGCAGATGACGAAGAGCATTATGCAGATATTAAAGGTCTGGTAAACAGACTGGACAATCCTAATGAAGCTTGCGTTTTAGATATAGGTTCCGCCGATGGAAGACATAGTATTGAATTTGCAAAGCATACAAATAATGTACTCGGAATCGATATTGCGGATAATATGGTAAAAATAGCGGTAGAAAATGCATTGAACTCAGGCATAGAAAATATTGAATTTAGAAATCTAAGCTGGGAAGATGCTGATATAAAGAAGCTGGATTGGAAAAATAAATTCGATTTGGTTTTTGCAAATTTCTCTCCTGCAATCCACAGCAGTAAGGCTGTATTAAATATGACAAAAGCTTCAAAACAGCTTTGTTATATCAGTCAGCATGTTCAGAGAATAAATACTTTGAAAGATGATATATTGGTGGAATTCGGTGATTTTAAAAAATCTACCATGATGAGAGACAAAATCATAGCTGCTTTTAATACACTTTGGGACAAAGGTTATCTTCCTGAATTGACTTATGATAGACGAATCACAAAAGCAGAATTACTACCTGAAGATTTTGAATCCTTTATAAAATCATTGGATCTCAAAGATCCCGAAAAAGCTCTGGAGTATTTGAAAGGAATATCTAAAAACGAGAAACTTGAGTATGAGATCATACATCTCAATGCAATTATGATTTGGGATGTAAGAAATAAGTAAATTCTAATATATTAATGACCTCTTTAACCGGATTTAGCCGATTAAAGAGGTCATTGTACTTAAAGCCTATTTACTTTGTGTATTTTCCTCCGCGTGATTGAATAATCTCGTCCTATCAAGACTCCATATTCTGTCACTTACCTCGCCCGGATTCAATTTGTCCATTTCAGCTTCCATTATTGTAACCGAAGCATCCATTATATCTATATGATGTAATAATTGTGCCTCTATGAACATCGGCGTAACCACAGCCCCAAACTCAGGTCTTCCATGATGAGAGAGCAATAAATGCCTAATTAAATTTTTCTTACTCTCAGACAACTCATATGGTTCCAACATCAATAGACCTATTGGAATATGTCCCAGGAGTGAATTTTCAAGAGTATAGTCCTCGGGCATTCCCATCTCTGAAACTCTGTAACAGTTTACCTTGCCGATATCGTGTAAGATGACACCTGCAATCACATAATCAAAATTCACATGGTTTTTATACACGGATCTAAGTGCCAATGCAGATGCTAACATTCTGTAGATATGGTATCCGAGACCATTAAGATAATCATGGTGCACATTCATCGATGCGGGATAAGATATGAGCTTATCGGCATAGTCATTAAATATCGAATTGACAAAAACTCTGAGCTCAATATCGTTGATTTGCTCAATTCCATTTATAATATACTGTTTTATCTCATCATAATCTATGGGTGCAGTAGGCATGTATTCCGAGATATTGAACTCTCCGTCATTTGCCTTTCTTATCATTAACTTGTCAGACTTGTCTACATTAAACTGTTTTGAATCTCTGAATAATTGACATTTCCCTCTGGCTACTACAAAACTTCCATTTCTTATATCCAGCGCATCTATTTCACTTTGACTAGTTTGCCAGATTTTAACATCTATCTTGTCTTCATTATCGTATATCTTTAGAGAAATAAAGCTTTCACCATTAGCAGTAGTTCCCTCTTTTATATCCGAAACAAATCCAACTATATATTGATTCCCTTGACCTATTACCAAGTTCTTTATTTTGGTTTCCATAATTACCTCCCGTGATACAATAAAATCATATACAATTTTATCATATCTTTAGTCTTTAACGAAAGTCTATCTATATTAGAAGTAGGAATTCTAAGAAAATCCAGCAATTTGTACTTTTCTCTCCCTCCGAGTCGCTTAGGCGACCCACCTCCCTCGTCAGATGGAGGCTCTCAAAGACTTACACAATATCTTCAAAAACTACATTCTTTAAGGTTAGTTTTTGTTCTCTTTTTTCGGCTCCATCTGACGAGGGAGCTGTCAACTCGGTTGACTGAGGGAGAGATTTAAAAAAGGAATTCGAAGAATTCTACTGCTATATTTTAGACTCATCTCTAACTACCACCAAACTCACAACTCCTCCCACACTTCCACGTATGCATATAATAGTTTTGAGGTAAGACTTTAAAGGTAGCGATGAAGAGGTCGCTTATTGTAAAGAAAGTCTATCTATGTAAAAAAAAGAGCCAAACGGCTCTTTTTTAATAAGTTTCTTTAAATATTTCAAAATACTCTTGAGGATGTGCACATGCAGGACATAGATTTGGAGCTGATTTGCCCTTGTGGATATATCCGCAGTTATTGCATTTCCACTCAACTGTTTCTTCTCTTTCGAATACTCTACCTGCTTTAATATTGTCAAGAAGTTTTTGGAATCTTATTTCATGTCTTTCTTCTACTTCTGCAATCTCTCTGAATACATGTGCTATTTCTTTAAATCCTTCTTCCTCAGCGATATCGGCAAACTTCGGATATAATTCAGTATGCTCTTCATTCTCGCCGTTTACAGCAGCTTGAAGATTTGATGCAGTATCTGCAAAGTTTACAGGATAAGCTGCTTCTATTTCAATCATTTCGCCTTCTAAATCATCCCTTAAGAATTTATAGAATCTCTTAGCATGTTCCTTTTCATTTCTTGCAGTTTCTTCAAATATCATTTGAATTTGAACATATCCATCTTTTTTTGCTTGACTGGCATAATAGGTATATCTCATATTTGCTTGAGACTCACCTGCAAATGATGCCAATAAGTTTTTTGCTGTTTTTGTGCCTTTTAAACTCATAAATTTCCTCCTCCTTCTTCAAACTCCCTACCCAAGGCGTTCAAAGATTTTATTTACTAAGCTCTTGTTACACTGATTTTGACAACTTTGCCGTTTAAGTCTAATTCTTCACCGTCCAAGTCGTCTGTTTTTATTATATTAATTGCCAATATCTCATCTTTGATAAAGTCCATATGCGTTTCTACCGCTTCTTTCACTTCATCATCAGAAGTATACTCAACAACAATATTATCTATTACATCAAAATCATTTGATTTTCTTAGCTGCTGAACTTTAGAAATGAATTCTCTGGCATAACCTTCTAGAACTAATTCCTTAGTTAGTGTAGTATCCAGGATGACAAATACATTTCCTTCCATAACTACATCAAAACCCTCTTTGGCACTTACTCTGATGTCCAGGTATTCTTTAGGGATGGACATCATCTCTCCGCCTAGTTCCAGCTCCAGGTTTCCACTTTCAGCTTTTTCAATCAATTCAATTGGATTTGATGCATTAAGCAGATTTCCGAATTCCTTAATATTTTTACCAAGGATTTTACCTGCAACCTTGAAGTTTGGTTTCAGATTATAGTCCATAAACTTGCTTAAGTCAGTCATAAAGGTAACTTCTTTAACATTAAGCTCTTCTTTTATTAATGGAATAAGGTCACTGATTAATTCCTCGTATTTTCCGTCAACTACCATCTCACCAAGTGGCTGTCTGACTTTTATTTGAACCGCTTCTCTTGAAGCTCTTCCAAGAGTTACCAGTTTTCTTACGAGGTCCATCTTTTCTTCTAGATTTTTATCTATTAATTTTTCATCAGCTTCAGGTAGCATTTCAAGATGAACTGATTCACTTCCTACTAGATTATTATATAGCTCGTCAGTTATAAAAGGAGTAAATGGAGCCATTAATTTTACAATACCAACCAGGATTTCATAGCAAGTAGCATATACCGCTTTTTTATCCTCATCCATTTCAGGACTCCAGAACCTTCTTCTATTTCTTCTTATATACCAGTTAGAAACATCTTCAATTACAAATTCAGATACCTCTCTTATAGCTTTTGTATATTCAAAACTATCCATATCTTGGTGATAGTTTTTAACAAGTGAATTGAATTTTGAAAGTATCCATCTATCTATTTCAGCTCTATCTTCAACTTTAATATCATAATCCCTTGGATCTATATCATCTGTATTTGCATATAGCTGGAAGAAATTATAAACATTTCTTAAAGATCTAAAGAATTTACTCTCTACTTCTCTCAATCCATCTACGTCAAATTTTGTTGGTACCCATGGAGGAGATACTGACACGGAGTAAAATCTCACGACATCCGCACCATATTGGTCGAATAACTCTATTGGATTTAGAGTATTTCCTCTGGATTTTGACATCTTCTTACCCTCTTTGTCGAGAATAAGATCATTTACAAGCACATTCTTATATGGTGCTTTTCCGGTAGTTAATGTAGAAATTGCGAGAAGCGAGTAGAACCAACCTCTTGTCTGGTCTATACCCTCATTAATAAAGTCTGCAGGGTAAAAGTCGTCAAAGTTATCATAATTCTCAAATGGATAATGATGTTGAGCAAAAGGCATGGCACCAGAATCGAACCATACGTCAATTACATCTTCTTCTCTGGTCATACGACCGCCACAGCTACACTTTAGATGTACATCATCTACATAAGGTCTGTGAAGTTCTATAGACTCATCTATATCTTCAATCGCTCTTTCTACTAGCTCAGCTCTTGAACCTACACTAGTAACTTCTCCACATTCTTCACATTTCCATATCGGGAATGGTGTACCCCAGTATCTAGACCTTGAAATTGCCCAGTCGTTTAGGTTTTCAAGCCAGTTTCCAAATCTCTTTTCTCCGATAAAATCAGGATACCAGTTTACTCCATTATTATTAGCAATTAATTGATCTTTTAATTTAGTAACCTCTATATACCATGAAGGTTTTGAATAGTAGATTAGAGGAGTATGACATCTCCAACAGTGCGGATAATTATGTTCTACTTTTTGTTTTCTAAGTAGTTTGTCATTCTCTCTCAGATACTGAATAATATCTGGATCTGCATCCATTACAAACTTTCCGTCCCAAATAGATCCGACAAATTTACCTTCATCGTTGACCGGATTTATCATTGGAAGATCATATTTTCTACCTGTCTGATAGTCGTCCTCACCAAATGCCGGTGCAGAGTGAACAATTCCAGTACCGTCTTCTATGGTTACATAGTCAGCCAAAGTTACTATAAATGCTTTTTGATTTACAGGGAAGAACGGAAGTAATTGTTCATACTCAATATGTTCTAAATCTTTACCCTTAAATCTCTCGACTATTTCATAACCTTCACCGATTACTTCATCCACAAGTTTTTCAGCTAGGTAATAGTATTCGTCATTGTATTTAACCTTCACATAATCTACTTCAGGATGAACAGTTAGAGCCACATTTGAAGGTAGAGTCCATGGTGTGGTTGTCCAAGCTAAGAAGTACTCATTGTCTTTGTCCTTGCGTTTAAACTTAACATATACAGTCTCGGTTTTAATCATTTCGTAGCCTTGAGCTACTTCATGAGAAGCAAGTCCGGTTCCGCATCTTGGGCAATATGGAAGGATTTTTGCACCTTCATAGATAAGTCCCTTCTTAAACATATTGTCAAGAAGCCACCAAACAGATTCTATATAGTCGTTTTCAAGAGTTACATATGGATTGTCCATATCAGCTAAAAATGCCATTCTTTCAGACATCTCTCGCCATAGTTTTTCATATTTAAAAACGGATTGTTTACATTCTTTGTTGAACTTCTCAACACCGTATTCTTCAATTTCCTTCTTGCTTTTTAGTCCAAGTTTCTTCTCAACTTCAATCTCTACAGGCAGACCATGTGTGTCCCAACCTGCTTTTCTGTTGACTCTGTAACCCTTCATGGTCTTATATCTACATGTCAAGTCCTTAAGAGTTCTCGAGATAACATGATGTATACCTGGAGTTCCGTTCGCTGTCGGAGGTCCATCATAGAAAATATACTTATTATCTCTCGGTCTTTCTTCCACCGATCTATGTAATAGATCGATCTTTTCCCAGTATTTAGATGTTCCCATCTCCCGGTCTTTTACCGGCAATTTTGATAAGTCTTTAAATTTTGTCATTTTCCCACCCTTTATAATAAAAAAACGTCCCTTATTCAAGGGACGATATAATCGCGGTACCACCATTGTTGCAGCAAGCTGCCTCTTTAGATGCTTAACGGGCATTAGTCGCAGTGGTTTTTATCCCACTGAGCTCCGGGGTGATCTTCAATTAGTCTAGACCAATGGCTTCCACCAACCGCCACCTCTCTTTAGGTTTCAACAAATCTACTCTTCCCTTCAACGCATTACAAAATAATTATATAGATATTGTCACTTGATGTCAAATACTTATAGCTGAAATAACTGTTTCATTACAAAAATATCTAATAAAAAAATACCTACTATATTGTATTTCGCACCTAAGCTCTACTAATCATTCATTTAATAATTATAAATTGATATTTTAAATACTTTTTAATACTTATAGGTGTATACTATATACATAAAATATTAGCATAAACAGAGTAGGTATAATTGCGTTAAGTGCTCTCGGATGGGATGTAGCCGAGGGACGAAATGAAATTTCATGCGTTAATTTGCCGCTTCCGCTGTTCTTTTTTTTGATGCCGGAAGCAGGACTACCAAAATGGTTGTCCTCTTTTTTTATGTACAGGAGGTGTCTATGTATAAGAAGCGATTTTTAATTATTTCGCTTATCGCCTTTTTGCTTATTGCGGTTTTTAAGCCACTTGGTTTAAATCAAAATCAGGCGATAGTGCTTGCTTCACTCGTTACGGCTGTAATTCTTTGGGCAAGCAATGGTCTACATAAGAGTATCGTATGTGCACTTTTGATATTATCTTTTAGTATCTTTTCTAATACTAAACTCTTAAATATCATAAGCTTTGTATATTCAGATACGATGCTGCTTATTATCTTCACCACATTATTATCAGTGGGAATAATGAATAGTGGTGCAATTAATGGATTTGTTGAGAGAATTTTTGTAAAAACCGGAAACAATATTTTTACAATTCTTTCAATCCCCTATCTCTTAGGTATAGTTTTGGTGTTCATCATACCCCAAGCATTTGCAAGAGTTATAATACTTGGAAGTATTTACTCTTCACTGATTACCTACAGAGACGAAAATGAACAAAGAGCGAAAAGAGCCATACTGTTTAATGTATTTTTTGCAATTACCATGACCTATATGATGTTTATAAATGGTGATATTGTCTTAAACGGAGCAGCCCTTGGATTCTCTACAGAAGCAGTAAATGCTGAACTTAATCAGTTTAAATGGTTCACACTTATGGCACTGCCGACACTTGTCGCATCGGTTTTATCGATTGTACTATTGCGATTCATCTTTAAAGATGATTTAAAGTATTTTAGTTCTGATATGATAGTAAAATCAAAAACTGAAAATATTGACAAAAGCAGCAAGCTCGCAGTAATACTATTGATGGTGGTCGTAATCCTTCTTTGGATATTTGAAGATATTCACCATATAAAACCGTGGATAGTTTCGATGGTTGCTACCATTATCATGTTTGCCATGAGATTATTAAAAAAGGAAGATTTGAAATCAGTAAATCCTCATTTCTTACTATTTTTAACCACAGTATTCAGCATCGGTAAGGTCTTGGGTCAAGCGGGAATCACTGAAATCATATTCCAGAAACTAAGTTTAATTTTGGCAAATCCCAATAGTCCCTTATACTTATTGCTAATAACCATCGTCGTAATGGTGCTTCACTTATCAATCGGTTCATCGGTAGCAACCATGTCTGTCGTACTGCCAATACTGGTTCCAATGGCAGAAAGTCAAAATATAAACGGAATTGTGATTACCTTACTAACCTATATCACTGTAAATGTTCACTTTTTATTGCCCTTCCATCATGCTACAATGATGATAGGATGCGGTAGAGAATATTATCCGGATAAATATATGACAAAACTCGGAGCATATATGTCTGTTGGCGTATTGGTATTTATATTCTTAATATACTTACCTTGGTGGAAACTAATGGGATTATTATAGAGGAGAAAACATGAATAAAGCTATATTTAAATTTAAAGGTAAAACTATGACCGGCGATAAAAAAACTGTAATCTGTGGGATTTTAAATGTCACACCTGACTCATTTTCAGACGGTGGAAAGTTTTTCCAAACAGAAGATGCTGTAAGGAGAGCTCTTGAACTAATTGAAGAGGGAGCTTCCATATTGGATATAGGAGGCGAATCAACCAGACCTGGATCGCATTATATAGATATCCAAGAGGAGATTAATAGAGTCGTACCGGTAATTAAAGCCATAAGAGAAGTATCGGATATTACAATATCCATAGATACATGGAAATCAGAAGTTGCAAAAGCCGCCATAGAAGCAGGTGCAGATATAGTAAATGACATAACCGGATTCCTGGGAGATCCCGAAATGGCAAAAGTGGTTGCTGAAACAGAAGCTGGAGCCATAATCATGTTCAACCCGGTAATTGCCCGACCTGAACACCCCAGTTCTAAAAACTTTCCTAAATTCGGCGGAGAAAACGCATTTACCGAAGCTGAACAAGCACAAAATCTCGAATTGGAAATCACAGAACTGATGAAAAGGTATTTTGAAAAATCAATTGAAAGAGCGTCTCTTGCAGGAATGGATAAAGACAGAATCATGCTGGATCCTGGAATCGGTTTTGGCTTGACTAAGAAAGAAAATCTGATGCTGATAAAAAATATAAATCAGATTCATGAGATGGGCTATCTCTCCTTCCTGGGTGTATCCAGAAAAAGATTCATACAAAACATCCTGGAAGAAAATGGTTTTAATACCGATATAGATACAGAAGAAGGATTTGCAAACAGAGACCAAGCCTCCTCTTATATCTCAACCATTGCCGCAATCAGCGGGGTTTCAGTAATAAGAGTCCATGATATCAAAGATCACAAAATGGCACTTGCAATAGGCAGCTCCATAGCCTTTGCAGAAATGGAAGAAGACAAAATATTTGCACAGTATAAAAACGCTTAAGAAAATCCCGGCTCAGTGCCGGGATTTGTTGTGAGTTTGGTGGTAGTTAGAGATGGGTTTAAAATATAAAGGTAGAATTCTTCGAATTCCTCTTTGTATTTCTCTCCCTCAGTCAACCGAGTTGACAGCTCCCTCGTCAGATGGAGCCGAAAAACTTCTCACGCACAGAATGATTAGAAAGAACAAAGTAGTCCAAAAGTAGGAGTCTGGACAACCGCTTAGCCTCCATCTGACGAGGGAGGTGGGTCGCCTAAGCGACTCGGAGGGAGAGAAAATACAAAAGGCGACATCTTCTCGTCGCTACATTAATAGTCTAACTTCTTACCTCTAACTTCAAACATCTGCTTTAATGGTAGGTTTCATGCAAAGAATTCCCAAGAACGAAGTGATTGGCTAGAATTTGAGTGCGAAAAGATGGAGCCGTTAAAACAAAACACAAACTAACCTTTAAGAATGTAGTTTTGGAAGATATGGTTTAAGTCTTAGAGAGCCTCCGTTAGCAACCTAACCAATTGAGATGCATTTCGAAATTATGATAGGTTTCATGCAAAGAATTCCCAAGAATAAGGTGATTGGCAAGAATTCGATTGCCAAAAAATGGAGCCGAAAAACTTCTCAAGCACAGAATGATTAGAAAGAACAAAGTAGTCCAAAAGTAGGAGTCTGGACAACCGCTTAGCCTCCATCTGACGAGGGAGGTGGGTCGCCTAAGCGACTCGGAGGGAGAGAAATACTAAAAGCGACATTTCCTCGTCGCTACATATTCTTAAATCACACAAAAAATCCCGGCACAACACCGGGATTTTTTATAATTTATTATCCTATTAAATACCTTCCAATTTGAGACATAATCTCTTCCAAATTGTCTCTGTCTTCGGGAGTAAATCTGTCCTTAATCGGAGAGTCCAAATCCAAAACTCCTACTACCGTATCATTTAAAATAATGGGTATTACCAGTTCGGATTTAGATTCGGAGTCACAGGCAATGTGTCCTGGGAAGTTCTCAACATCCTCAACTAGGAAAGACTTTTTTTCACTCACGGAGCTGCCGCATACTCCTTCTCCAACCTTAATTCTATTGCATGCCGGCAGTCCTTGGAAAGGTCCAAGGACCAGTACATTTTCTTTTATCAAATAAAAACCTACCCAATTCAAGTCCTTTAAAGTGTTCATCAAGATTGCCGAAATATTCGACATATTGGCAATCGGGTCAGTCTCTTCTGAAAGCTGCTGTGAGATAAGTTCTCTAATATAATCATAAACTTCACTATTAGTCATATTATCAGTCGGCTTTAATCTATACATAATAATTCCTCCACTATAATCCTAAGCTGTCCTGCTCCTCCCTAAGTTTAACTATTAGAGAATCTTCATCCAGTTTTACCATATCGTATCTTATTATTTCGTCTTTTTTAACATCTACCAGAAGTTCTGTTTTCTTGCCTATGAGCGCAATAGGTAAATAGTTGCCACTTTTTTGTTCCTCATGGGTAACCAGAGTTCCATAGACCTGTTTACTTCCCATACCTTCCAGTTTCTCGCCTTTTTTAAGATCTCTTTTAGCTACGGTGATAACATCAGCAACCTGACCTTGCAGAGGTACAATGGTCGGTTCTTTATCTACGATTGCATCATAAATCGTAATAGGAGTTTCCAAACTGGTAAGATGATATGGTCGGTATAGAGAATAATTTGGACCATCACCCATCTTAAGGTATTTCATTAGCTCCTTAACTTCTTCAGCTTCGGAAGTTACAATCGCAAACACTCCAGGGGCCATCCCAAAAGCAAAATCCACTATCCCGTATTTATTTAAAACACCGCCCTGCGACTTCAACTTAAATACATTTGCTATCTCTTTAGGGTTGGTAGTCACACCATGGCAGCCCATTATATCAGGTACAAATCCAAGTGCATTTGCCACGGAGTTCAATTCTATCATAGTATTTGTACCGTCAATAAAACTGGTCAATATCTTAGGGTACAATCCTTTTTTCAGCGCTTCTTCTCTAACATCATCTTCCGTGATGTACTTGTTCATAGGATTATTTTTACCCTTACCTACAGATAAAAGATCAAAGCCTAGACTTATGGCAAAGTCTGCCAGCTCTACTATCGCACCCGGCTCGTCACCTGCCGATCCTGTATAAACAACATCGTTCTTCTTAGCTATCATATTTAAAATGGGACCGACTACAGCATCGCATTCTACATTAAGCATTATTACATGCTTCCCGTTATTCAATGAATCATAAGCCATCTTTGCTCCAAAAGGAGGATTTCCGGTAGCATCTACCATCGCTTCAATTTTTTCCAATTTATAGCCCAGCTCATAATCTTCCGAAACGATAAATTTGTCTTTTTCAATAGCCAGTTTAGCTTCAGTTAGAGAATTGGTCCTGACTATGTCCTGTCTATCAACACCCGCAGTTATAAGCGCTTCGTATGCCTTTTCAGGTACTTCGTCAACTATTAGTGAAGGCCTCATCCCGTCTATCCTCGACATTTGATGAATAAGACCTCTTCCCATTTTCCCGACACCAACCAAACCTATCCTAACTTTATCGCCCATTAAATTGAGTTTTGTTAGTTTTCTCTTCATTCTAAACATATATTTCTCCTTTATAAAGCATTTGCTGCTGCATATGAAGAAGCCCATGCCCAGTGCAAATTAAAACCACCGCAGTCGCCGTCAATATCCATTACCTCACCGGTAAAATACAAACCCTTTATCAGTTTTGATTCCATCGTAGTAGGATCAATTTGTGTTGTATCAACACCTCCGGTCGTCACTTGAGCTCCGTCAAATTTCCACGGACCTTTAATTTCAAAGGTACAATTTTTTAATTTAAAACACAATTCCTGTATCTCTTCATACGACATGGATGAAGCTCTCTTCCTGCTGTCGACTAATGAAGGTACCACATAATTAATTATATTTTTGTGTATGGAACCTACCAGAGCTTCCAACACATTTTTATCTCCGGCAATAGAAAATCCGTAGACGTATTTTATAACCAGTTCCTCAAGACTCAGCTCAGGAAATAAATCCAACCTAAATTTTGGATTTCCGCCTTTTTGGAGTATCTCTATTGCTCTCCCGGATAATTGCAGTACGGCAGGACCGGATATCCCATAATCTGTAAACAATACTTCATCCAAATCATAAGCTATATTTTCATCTCCGTCATCCAGGTACAAACCTGCATCAAATCTGGTTCCCGAAAGTTTCTTATTGGGATTTTTAAGCTCCATCTGCACAATAGAAGGCCCTATGGGAATTATATTGTGTCCGAGCTTTTTTGCAAGTTTATAGCCGCTACCGTCCGATCCGCTCTTTGCAAGCGTACTTCCTCCTGTAGCCACAATTACACTGTCTGTTTTATATACCCTTCCATTTGTACAAATAACTTCAAATTCATCATTATATTTAATATCACCGACTTCACTATTATAAAACATCTTAACTCCATTATTTCTACAAGCCATAAGCAGCACTTCCAGTATCGAGCTCGATTGGAGAGATCTTGGGTAAGCTCTGCCTTTACTTAGGAGTTTATTTACAATTCCATAATCTTCAAACCAATCTACCGCATTATTATAATTGAATTTAGAAATTGCAGAATAGGCAAACTTTTTATTTTTGCCATGGTATCTATCTATAGTGATATCAGTATTTGTGTAATTACATCTCCCATTACCCGTTGCCAGCAGTTTTTTACCGGGTCTGTCATTTCTTTCCAAAACGATAACCTCTATGCCTTTTTTAGAAGCTTCCACTGCTGAGAATAGTCCGGCGGCACCGGCACCAATTATTATCATGCTATGCCTCCAATTATTTATTTAATTACTTTACCATATAATTTTACCATATCAAAGGAAAATAGTCATGATTTTTTATCGATATTCGATAAATTCGTTTACTGCGATTCATATACTTGGGATATCTTTTATTTGAAAGCTAAATTGTAAATCATTTGTAACTATTTTTGTTTTTTGTTATGGTATCATGTATATAGACATCAATATAGGACGGTAACCGAGCCAACGTTTTTGTTCATCCTCCCAAAGAATACAAAGACTACCATCCTATATAAACTTAGGGACTGTTGATATGCAGTCCCTTTTTTGTCATCCTTTTTTTCTAAAATCGGGATTTGTATTATGCATCCCTAGTCATTTACCATAAATTTAAACAAACAAAAAGCAGATACCGATAACTATCTGCTTTTCTATCACTTAGTTTTAAATTCAGCGTGGTTTAGAATAACCGGCTATCTTAAATCGAATAGTTTAGAGTACAATTCTTTATCCGGTCTATTAAACCCCTGCTACTCTATCTTTTAATACATCAAATAATTTTTCTTTATCTTTTTCAGGATGTCTCCTAGAAATATTTTCAAGCGCTATTTTTGCCCCAAAGTCCATACCTTGGCAGCCTGCCAGAAGTATTAAATCGCCTTCTTCTACCAGATCCAAAACCTTATCGATTGCAGG
>MTKW01016504.1_pt1 | contig 14171 bp, 15 predicted proteins | sample 1042761 | NCBI WGS metagenome assembly MTKW01 (sample SAMN06205366, study PRJNA360243) | anaerobic digester metagenome | biome: Wastewater treatment plant; feature: Anaerobic digester sludge; material: sludge; isolation source: anaerobic digester fed with sludge from wastewater treatment plant ...
GCGGCCCCTTTCAGCAAATCTCCAATGAGCGAGCTGAGCCGGTACGGCATATATTTCCCTGCAGCCGTCTGATCCAGAAAGAGTTGCGGCAGCCACAGCAGCAGGAGCGTTACAAGGGCCGCCCCGCCCGCCGCTATCTGGCCGCGCAGCATTGCCGAGGCGCCGAGAGTGACGGCCAGGATCAGCTCCAGGTAGAGCGTCATGAAAAGGGCCCCCCACATCGTCGGCCCCACCGGCGGGGCACCCATAAGCGAAGCGGTATAGAGAGCCGCCAGCAGCGTTCCCGAACCCACGGTGAGCACGATCCCCGTGGAATAGGCGGCAAATTTGGACCAGAGATAGGAAAGGCGATCCACCGGCTGCGTAAGCACCCAGGCGCTGATCCCCCGTTCCCGCTCGGCCGCCACGGCGCCCATCGCTGTCAGGATAACAACCAATGCCCCTGTCTGCGGCAGATTTTTGCCCAGATAGCTGATGAGCGCATCCTCCGGCCCCATTTCGGGCATGACNNTACTTGGCCCCGATGGGATCCAGGATGGCAAAAAAGAGTCCCACCAGCAGCAGAGCCGGCAGCCGGAAAGTGCGCCAGAGCTGCCGCATATCTTTAATGAAGAGCATTTTCACCGGCCAGACCCCCTTCATTCAACTGGTAGCCCGCTTTGCGGAGCAATTTCAAAAAGATCATCTCCAGGTCTTCATGCTCCCGCCCGTACGAGGTAACCACTGCACCGCATTCCGCCAGCAGCGGCAGCAATTCCTCCTCCATCCTGACCAGGTCTTCGGCCGCCGCCTCAACAGCGAGCCCGCCCGGAACAACCTCCACCCTGTGGACCCAGGAGCGGCGGCGCAGCTCACCGGTGAGCCCCTCCGGGGCCCCTTCGCGAAATCTGATCCGGTAGCGGGGCAGCCTGTACTGTTCGAGCAAACTCTGCAGCGATGACTGCAGCAGCAGTTTTCCCCGGTGGAGCACCGCCACATGATCGCAAACCCGCTCCACATCGGCCAGGACATGGCTGGAGAAGAAGACGGTGGCTTTGCCGCGCAGCGAAGAGAGCAGCTCCAGTATCTCCAGCCTCCCCAGGGGATCCAGGGCGGAAACCGGTTCATCCAGGATGTAGAGCTCGGGCTCCGGCAGCAGCACGCAGGCCAGCCCCAGGCGCTGCTTCATGCCCCGGGAATAGCCCGCCACGCGGCGATGCGCCGCCGCAACCAGGTCAAAGCGCTTCAGAATCTCATCGATCCGGGCCCGCCCCTTTTTAGGCGGGATCCCGTTTACCGCCTGCACGAACTCGATCACCTCACGGCCGGTAAGGGCTTCGGGAAAGGCGGGCTCCTCGGGCAGGTACCCGATCCTCCTTTTCAAAGCCGGGGAGAGGCCGGGCCGCACCCTTTCTCCCAGCAGGGCGGCGCTCCCGCCGCCGGGGTTGAGCAGCCCCATGAGGATCCTGATGGCTGTCGTCTTGCCGGCGCCATTGGGCCCCAGGAACCCGTAGACCGCCCCCGGCGGGACCTCCAGCGAGACCCCCTGCAGGGCCGGGTGCCCATGAAAACTCTTGCTCAGATCCATGATTTCGACAGCCTTCACTGCTCCGCCCTCCCGAAAAGAAAGTAAGCCACCGGCCCGAAAAAGTTGACCAGAACAATGATCAAGATCCAGGCCGGCATGGAAAGTGTGCGTGTGCCGCGCCGGCGCAGCAGATCAACAAGCGCCCAGATCATCAACCCCAGCTGCAGCAGCAGCAGGGGCCACAGCTTCAACAACAGATCCATGACCTCTTCAAAACCCATGCACAGAGCCCTCCTTCCCATAACAAACCAAAGGTTACTCCCACCAGGTGCCAGGCACCTCCCGCAACTATTTGTCCCGCCCGGTGCCAGGCCCCGCTGTGGGNNTCCGCCCAGGCCGCCAACTCCCTCCAAAGGGATGATGATATCCGCAGCAGCAGCTGTTTTTTTTCATTCTTATTTGCCATTTTATCAAAATCCCTTTTTCTTTTCGATAAATATCAATAGAGGGAGCCGCTGTTGACCACCGGCTGGGCATCCCGGTTTCCGCAGAGGATGACCAGCAGATTGCTGACCATGGCCGCCTTGCGCTCCTCGTCCAGCTGCACGATCTCATTTTCATTTAGCTTGGTCAGCGCCATCTCCACCATGCTCACCGCTCCCTCGACGATCATCTGCCTGGCGTCGATGATGGCCGAAGCCTGCTGCCGCTGCAGCATGGCCGCAGCTATTTCGGGAGCGTAGGAAAGATGGGTGATCCGGGCTTCCATGATCTCCAGCCCCGCCAGCTCCACCTTGGACTGGATTTCCGCCCTTAATTTCTCCGCCACCTCCAGGCTGCTGCCGCGCAGGGACTTTTCATTGTTCTCATCCGAAACATCGGATACATCGTAGGGATAGAGCCTGACAATATTGCGCAGCGCCGAGTCGCACTGGATGGATAGGAATTCCGTGTAGTTGTCCACGTTGAAGACCGCCTTGGCCGTGTTCACCACTCTCCAGATGACCACGATGCCGATGATGATGGGATTGCCCAGACGGTCATTGATCTTCTGCTTCTCATTGTTCAGGGTCATCGCTTTCAGTGAGATCCTTTTATTGGGGAAGCCAAAATTCATGGACTGGCCCTTGTCCTTGTCGGCAGCCTGCGTTAGAGAGATGATCCCTGAAGATATGGTCGCAGAAGCGGGATTAACTGCGGAGGTAAATGGATGCACAAAGAAAAAACCCTCGCCCCTGAGCGTGCCGTAATAGCGGCCAAAAAGCGTCAGCACCAGGGCCTCGTTTGGTTTGAGCACCTTCAGACCCAGAAAGATGACCGGCCCCAGAATAAAGGCATAGACGGAACCGCCAATGATCGCGACAACGCCCGGAATAACACTCCTTCCCGTTGCAGCAAGCATGGTTCCCCAGACAAACAGCAGCAGCGCGGCAAGCACCAGGACAATGTTCAACAGAAGAACAGGCATGCCGCCCGTTGATCTGGCCAGGATTTCCTGTTCATGCTGCTTTCTTTCCACCCGTTCGAGATCCTCCGACATCCGATCATCTCTCCCTCGATATTATTTTTATATCATACTTATATTATTACACTATCTGATAATTGTCTATATCTTTTTGGGGTGTACATACATTCCCGGCATATTTGCTGCTGTTCCCGGGCGGGCGCAGGGCCCGGCCCGGCAGGCGCTGATATATCAGCAGAACCATCCCCGCGATATGCAAGGCGCCCCCGCCATCTTCCGGCGGGGGCGCCCGTGATTCCATGAACCGGGTCGTGTTAACCGGCCCTGCTCACATCTATGGCGCAGACCTTGTACTCGGGAATGCCCGCCACCGGGCAGAGGGCATCGTTCGTGAGTAGATTGGCCGCGGCTTCGTGGTAGTGGAAAGTCATGAAGATATGGCCGGGCCGGACCTTGTCCGTCAGGGTGACCCTGGCGGTAACCTCGCCGCGGCGCGATCTCAGCCGGGCCAGGTCGCCTTCCGCCAGCCCCAGGCGGGCGGCATCTTCCGGATGGATCTCCACAAACTCCTCGGGGCGGTGCTGCTCCAGCGGCGCCGAACGGCGGGACATGGTCCCGGTATGGTAGTGGAACATGTGGCGTCCCGTGGAGAGGACAAAGGGATATTCCTCATCGGGCAGCTCCGCCGGCGGCTTGTAGGCCACCGCGGTGAATTGCCCCAGCCCGCGCGAGAATTTGCCCACGTGCAGGTAAGGGGTTCCCGGATGCCCGCTGTCGGGACAGGGCCACTGCAGCGACCGCTCTTCAGCCAGACGGGCATAACTCATCCCGGCATAGCTGGGCGTCAGCGAGGCCATCTCGTCGAAGATCTCTTCAGCGCCTCTGTAGCTCCAGTCAAAACCGAAGCGGTTGGCCAGATCGGTGAGAACCTCCCAATCGGCGCGCGCTTCACCCGGTGGCGGAACAGCCGGATAGCTCAGCTGCACCCGCCGCTCCGTGTTCGTGTAGGTGCCCATCTGCTCGGCGTAGGCGGCCGCCGGCAGGACCACATCGGCATAGGCGGCCGTCTCTGTCATGAAGATGTCCTGCACGACCAGAAACTCCAGATTTTCCAGCGCCTTGCCGGCATGACTGGCATTGGGATCGCTCAGGATGGGGTTCTCGCCCATGATCAGCATGCCCCTAATTTTACCCTCCAGGGCGGCATCCATGGCCCTGGTCACCGCCATGCCGGGCTTGTCGCTCAGGGCCAGCCCCCAGGCCTTCTCGAATTTTTCCCGGACCTGCGGGTCCGCCACCCTTTGATAGGCAGGGTAAAAGACGGGCAGGGCACCCATATCGCATGCTCCCTGGACATTGTTCTGGCCGCGCAGCGGGTTCACCCCCGTTGAGGGCTTGCCCATGTTGCCGGTGAGCATGGCCAGGTTGGCCACGGAGAGCACATTATCGGTCCCGGTGGTGTGCTGCGTGATCCCCATGGTGTAGAGAAGAGAAGCACATTCCGCCGTGGCATAGGCCCGCGCCGCCGCGCGCAGATCGCCTACCTCTACCCCTGTTATTTCGGATACATATTCGGGCGTGTACCCGGCAACCATTTCTTTCAGCTGCTCAAACCCCTCGGTGCGCTTGTCGACAAAATCGACATCAAGCAGATCTTCGGTAATGATGATCTGCATGAGCCCGTTCAGCAGGGCCACATCCGTGCCCGGTCTCAGCCGCAGGTGATAATCGGCCAGCCTGGCCATCTCCGTGATCCGGGGATCGGCCACGATGAGGGCCGCTCCCTTGTTCACCGCTTCGCGGACCCGGTAGCTGATGACGGGATGAGTCTCCGAGGTGTTGGAACCTATGATCAGAATCGCCTTCGCCCCGGCAATTTCGCCGATACTGTTCGTCATGGCGCCGCTTCCGAACGCTGTGGCCAGACCGGCCACGGTGGGAGAGTGTCAGAGGCGGGCGCAGTGATCGATATTGTTCGTGCCCAGGCTGCGCATCAGTTTCTGGAAAAGATAATTGTCCTCATTGCTCGTCTTGGCCGAACTGAGCCCCATCAGGCTGTCGGCGCCGTGGCGGTTGATCAGATCGCGCGTCCTGTCCACAACCAGGTTCAGCGCCTCCTCCCAGGAAGCCTCCACGAAAACGCCCTCTTTCTTGATCAACGGCCTGGTGAGCCGCTCCTCGCTCTGCACGAAATCCCAGCCAAAGCGCCCCTTGGAGCAAAGATGACCGCGGTTGGCCGGGCCCTCGAAGTCGGGAGAAGCCCCGATGATGCGGCCCTCCTTCACATGCAGGTACACGCTGCAGCCGGTACCGCAGTAAGGGCAGATCGTCTTCACCTTCTCCACTTCCCAGGGGCGGCCCTTGCCCACGCCGGCCCGGGGCGTAAGCGCCCCTACCGGACAGACATCCACGCACATACCGCAAAAGACGCAGCTCGATTCCTCTATGGGCACGCCGAAGGCAGGCCCCACGATGGTGTTGAAGCCGCGGCCCACAAAATCGATGGCCCCGGCCCCGTTGATCTCCTGGCAGCGGCCCACACAGCGGCCGCAGAGGATACACTTGTTCATATCCCGGATATAGAAGGGATTGGTGTCATCCAGGGGCAGATCCTTGGACTCGCCGTCAAAATCGCTCGAAGCGATCCCGTAGCGATAGCAGTAATCCTGCAGCTTGCACTCACCCGTCTTCTCGCAGGTGATGCACTCCAGGGGATGGTTGGCCAGGATCAGGCGCAGGATGCTGGTCCTCGCCTTCACCACCCGTTCGGACTCCGTTTGCACGACCATACCCGGAGCCGCCGGCGCACAGCAGGAGGCCACCAGCGTCCGCGCCCGCTCCACCTCAACCACGCAGATGCGGCAGGCGCCCGCCGGAGCCAGTTCGGGATCATGGCAGAAGGTGGGGATGTCGATCCCCAGCTGCCGGGCCGCTTCCAGAATCGTCGTCCCCGGCTCCACCTCCACGGGACGGCCGTCTATGGTTAATTTAAAGGTTGACATCGGCTTCCCTCCTTACACGAGTAACCTTGATGCTTCCCCGGCGGCACCGCTCCACGCAGCTGCCGCAGCGGGTGCAGAGGGCGGGATCAATGACATGGACTTCCTTGCGCTCGCCGCTGATGGCGTTCACCGGGCAGACCCGGGCACAGCGAGTGCAGCCGTCGCAGGTCTCGGGATCGATGGTATATTCGAAGAGCGCTTTGCAAACCCCGGCGCGGCAGAATTTTTCATTGATGTGCTCCTCATATTCATGGCGGAAGTAACGGATGGTGCTCAGAACAGGATTGGGGCAGGTCTGGCCCAGCCCGCAGAGGGCGCTGTCGCTGATGGAGAAGGCCAGTTCATGCAGCCGGTCCAGATCGTCGAGCGTGCCCCTCCCCTCGGTGATTCCCTCCAGTATCTCCAGCATCCGCTTGGTGCCCTCGCGGCAGGGAATACATTTGCCGCAGGATTCTTTCTGGGTGAAGCTCAGGAAATAGCGGGCCAGGTCCACCATGCAGGTGCCCTCATCCATGACCACCAGCCCGCCCGACCCCATGATCGCACCGGCCTTGGTCAGCGAATCATAATCCACCGGCAGGTCCAGCTGCCCGGCGGGAATGCAGCCCCCCGAGGGGCCGCCCACCTGAACAGCCTTGAACTCACGCCCTCCCTTGATCCCGCCGCCGATGTCGAACATGATCTCGCGCAGCGTGATCCCCATGGGCACCTCGCACAGGCCGGTGTTGCGGATTTTCCCGGCCAGCGCGAAAACCTTGGTCCCCTTGCTGCTTTCCGTGCCGATGCGCACATATTCCTCCAGTCCTCCTTCACGGACAATGAGGGGAATATTGGCAAAACTCTCGACATTATTGATGCAGGTGGGTTTGCCCCAGAGACCCTCGTTTGCCGGAAAGGGCGGCCGGGGCCGGGGCATCCCCCTTTTGCCCTCTATGGAGGCCAGAAGCGCCGTCTCCTCGCCGCAGACAAAGGCTCCCGCTCCCTCCTTGATGTTGAACTTGAAATCAAAGCCGTAGCCAAGAATATTCTCGCCCACAAGCCCGTATTCTTCGGCCTGGGCGATGGCCAGCTTCAGTCTCTTGATGGCCAGGGGATACTCGGCGCGGCAGTAGATATAGCCCTCATCGCTGCCCACAGTCCAGGCGGCAATGAGCATCCCCTCGAGAAGGGCGTGGGGATCGCCCTCGAGAATGCTCCGGTCCATGAAAGCCCCCGGGTCGCCTTCATCGGCATTGCAAACGATATACTTTTTATCGCCCACGGCCCGGTAGGTGAACTCCCACTTCATTCCAGTGGGAAAGCCTGCACCGCCGCGGCCGCGCAGCCCCGAACTTTTAACCTCGTTGATTATCTCCATGGGCTCCATCTTCAAAGCACGCGTGAAAGCTCTATAACCACCCCGCATGATATATTCATCGATATTCTCCGGATCGATAATTCCGCTGTTGCGCAAAACATTGAAAACCTGCTTCTGATAGAAAGGTATGGTCTCGTAAAACCGCGCCGGCGCTTCCATATCGGGCCCCTTGTACAGCAGCCTTTCAACGACCTCACCGCCGATGAGATGCTTCTCCACCAGCTCTGGGATATCCTTGGGTGCGAGCCGGCAATAGAATACTTCATCCGGATAGACCACCAGGATGGGGCCGACTTCGCAAAAACCCGGGCAGCCTGACATGACCAGGCGGCATTTCTCTTTCAGACCGCATCTGGCCAGCTCCTCCTCAAGAGCCTGCTGCACCTGGGCCGAGCCCGAAGAGAGGCATCCGGTAGCGCCGCAGATCATCAGGTGTTTCTCATACAAAATCCTCCAACCTCCCTCTTAGAGAAGATCGCTCTTTAAATGATGACAAAGTGTTCATTCAAAGCTACCTTATCAATGATCGCCTTTCTCTTGGCCGCACAGGCGGCGCTCTCGTGGCAGATGGGGCCCTTGATACAGCATTCCACAAAATCCTTGCACGGCGTCTCCTTGCTATGGGTACATTTCTCACAACAGGGATCGATAAACCGCTTCACCTTAGCACCTCCAGCTGGGCTATTCGTAACTGTCGAGAATACCTTTGATCCGGTCCGGGGTAAGGCGGCCGTGCGGCTGGTCATTGATGGTCATTACCGGCGCCAGGGCACAGGCCCCGATGCAGGCCACCTCCTCAAGGGTAAACCTCAGGTCGGGCGTTGTCTCGCCCCCCTTGATTCCCAGGATCTCCTCCACCCTTTCGGCCACCTTGGGGCTGCCCTGAATATGACAGGCCGTCCCCTTGCAAACCCTGATGATATTCCGGCCCCGGGGAGTCATCTTGAACTGAGCATAAAAAGTGGCCACCCCGTAGAGCCTGCTCAGCGGAACCTTGATCCGCGCTGCAGTATACTCCAGTGCGGGGCGGGGCAGGTAGCCGAAATGCTCCTGCAGGCTTTGCAGAACCGGGATAGCCGTTCCCTGTTTTCCCAAATAAGGTTTCAGCAGCTCATCGATGGCTGCAAAGTCCGTCACCGGCTGCTGAACAGCAGTTGCGCCCTTGCTGCTCAATCTGGCTAACCTCCTTACCTTTATTTGCATGATGCACAATAATCAGATATTCTCTTTTAAAGAGAAATAATCCTGCCAAAAACCGCAGCTGCTGTTTAAAAAGCAGGAGATGGGACATTATCGGGTATATGACCCATCTCTTTGGAAACGAGCGGCGGCCTGGGCCCGAAGGGATACAATATTTATAAAATGGAAGGAGACCGCCCCGGATGATTCCCATCAAGGACACTGAACCGCGCCGCTGTTTTCCCGCTGTCAATATCGCTTTCATAGTAATAAATGCCGCTGTATTTCTGTACCAGCAGATGCTGCCGCCGGAGCAGCTCTACGGCTTTATCTTCAAATACGGCACCGTCCCCGCAAATCTCACGGGCAGCCTGGCCGGCCTGATAAAACCCGGCTTCTCCTTCGCCGCGCTACTGGCGGCCGCCCTTCCGCTCGTCACCGCCAATTTTCTTCACGGCGGCTGGCTTCACCTTGTCGGCAACATGCTCTATCTCTGGATTTTCGGCGATAACATAGAATGCCGTTTCGGCCACCTGAAATACCTGCTGCTCTATCTATTCATGGGTGCTGCCGGTCAGCTTTTTCATATTCTAAGCAGCCCTCTATCCACGACCCCCCTGATCGGGGCCAGCGGCGCCATTGCCGGAGTCCTGGGAGCCTATTTCATTCTGTTCCCCCGCTCCCGCATTCTTACCCTTTTGCCCCTGGGTATTTTCATCACCTTTGTTCATCTGCCGGCTGTAGTCTTCCTGGGATTCTGGTTCATTCTGCAGCTGCTGAACGCCTCGCTGCAGGGAGCGGTCGCAGGTGTGGAATCCATTGCCTGGTGGGCCCATATCGGCGGCTTTATCGTTGGTTTGAGCATGGCGATGGTGGCCAAGAAAAGAACCGGTCCTGAATATCGCTATTAGGGAACCAGTCTCTGGGGGGCAAAATCGACCCCGTCGGAGGCAACAAAGCGGTAGGTCACACCTGCGCGCTCACCCTGAAAAAGCCTCTGGCGCCCCTGATCATGGATATGACCGTAAACACAATATTTTACCCCGCAGCGCTCCAGCAGTTCGGTAAAACCGCTGGCGCTGCCCTGCCTGTTGAAGGGCGGGTAATGCAGCGCTGCGATGATGGATCCCCGCCCCGCCCTGAGCGCACTCTCCAGGGAGAGCTGCAGCCGCCCCACCTCGCGCAGGTAGATCTTCTCGTCATGCCCGCTGTCAAAACCTTCCTCGCCCGGACAGAGCCAGCCCCTGGTGCCGCAGACGGTCCAGTCCCCGAAGGGAAAATGATCGTTTTGCAGGGCGGCCATGCCCGCGGGCAGGGCGGCCCGCACCTTGCCGATGGCGGACCACCAGTAATCGTGATTGCCGCGCAGCAGGAGCTTCCGCCCCGGTAGGGCGGCGATCCAATCCAGATCGGGCGCCGCCTCGGAAAGCTGCATGGCCCAGGAAATATCACCCGCCACGATGACCAGATCATCCTCGCCCACGGAACGCCGCCAGTTTGCGGCAATCTTTTCAGCATGGTTTTCCCAGGCGGGCCCGAAGATGTCCATGGGCTTGGACTGATCATGCGACAGATGCAGATCGGCTATCGCCCAGATGGCCATAGCTCCACCTCCCTTTTACCATTTTCTATCATACTACTATTATCCCATAATGACAAAATAAAACTGTTTTTAGTTTGCAATTTTGAAATAATATGATACAATATGTTTATATATATAAGAAGATGTTACTTTAAAACTGTACCGGGAGGGTTTAGCATGAGCAAAGGGGTCAAGAAAGCTGCGCCGGCCAGGCGGCCGCGCCGTTACCTGCGCAGCCGGATCACACGCAACCTGATTCTGGAAACCGCCGAGAAAGTGTTCATCAAGAAGGGTTATACCAAAACCACCATCGCCAGAATCAGCGAAGTGGCCAATGTGGGTTACGGAACGGTCTACAGCCATTTTAAAGGAAAAGATGACATTCTCAGCCGCGTGGTGGACAATGTCCTGGATGACTTTTATACCCTGCTGGATATCGAGTTTGCCCCCTCCTCCCTGAAAGAGGCGGAGAAAATTTTCTACAACCTCATGCTGACAGCCTTCAACCTGGCCGAACAGAACCGGCCCATCATGAAAGTTTACCAGCAGGCGCTGCGCCTTTCGGAAACCATAGTGGAACACTGGCAGGGAGTCAAGAACCATTTCCAGAAAGTAGCCATGAAATCGATTATCTATGCCCANNCGTTTTATCTGGGAAGTGGTCGATGAGCGTGAGCCCGATGTGGAGCGGCTCTGCACCATTTTGACGGACATGGTTCTCCAGGGCTTCTTCATTCCTCCCGGGAACGAGCAATCATAATATCGGGCAGCATTCATCCGGCGGGCGGCACCGGCCGAAACGGTCAGCCCGCCGTCTGGATTGCCCGCTTTTCCGTGACCAGCCAGTCCATGCGCCGGTCCCAGGGCTCTACCGGAACCTCCTCTACCAGCTGCAGCTCGAAAGCCAGGGCCACCAGGGGCACGCCCGGACGCAGCCGCTCAAAAAAACGATCATAGAAACCGCCTCCATAGCCCAGGCGATTGCCCTGCAGATCAAAAGCCACTCCCGGAACGATAAGCAGGTCAATGGCCCGGGGTTCAACGGGGCGCAGCGTCCCCGGCTGCGGCTCGGGTATGCCAAAATAGCCCGGAGCAAGATCCCTTTCGTAATCAAGCAGCTCCGAGGGAATGAGCTCGCGCCCTTTATGCACAGCCTTGGGAACAAGCACCCGCCTGCCCCGGGCGAGATTGCCCTTGATCATCCCGCTCGTGTTCACCTCGCTGCGAAAGGAGGTAAAGAACATGATCACCCGCGCCTCCCGGTAAAACGGCAGCTGCTCCAGCCGATTGCCTATGGCTCCGCTTTTTTTCCATATTTCCCCCTCCGACAGGCTGTCCCGCAGGGCAAAGATCTGCTTGCGCATCGTACGTTTAGGCATTGCTCTCTCCTTTGAGGGCGCGTATTTTCGGGTCGTCATTCGCCCTCGCTTCTGTCCTTTTGCCGCCCGACTTCGACCAGTTCATAGCGGCGGCTGCCCAGCCCCATCTCCTCGGCATAGGCCAGCTGCACCCGGTAATCGGTCTTCGGATGGAGCGCGCAGAACTTGTCCCCGCCGGGCTNNCTCCAGGAGTTGCAATCGCAATCGGGAGTCACATCGAGCAGAAAATTGAAAAAAACGGCAGCATCCTTTTTCTCCTGCATGGCGCCGCAGGCAAATTCGACCATTCGCTCGCCCATCTCCGGCAGAGCCGTGCTCCACTGCACCTTTACCGCCCCGTGTTTGCAGGAGATGATGCATTCGCCGCAGCCGGTGCATTTTTCGGCATCGATCCGGGCTCCCCCTCCCTCACGCAGTGTGATGGCCCCGGCAGCGCACCACCTGATGCAGGTGCCGCAGCTGCGGCACCGATCCTCTTTTATCACGGGCTTGACTGCCGAATGCATCCGCTGCTTCCCCGCGCGGCTGCTGCAACCCATGCTCAGATTCTTGATGGCGCCCCCGAAACCCGTCATCATGTGCCCCTTCACATGGGAGAGTACAATCAGAACATCGGCCTCCACAACGGCTTCGCCGATCTGCACCGTGTCAAAATGCTTCCCCTTCACGCCCACATCCCTGCTGCCGCGGCCGCGCAGCCCATCCATGATCACAAGCGGCGCCTCCACGGTGGCATAGCTGAAACCGTGCTGCAGCGCCGTCTCGAGATGATCCACCGCATTGGAACGCCCGCCGGTGTAAAGGGTGTTGCTGTCGCACAGAAAGGGCTTGCCGCCCGCCTTCTTCACCTTCTGCACAACCTGCCGCACCAGCACCGGGTTGATGAAAGCCGACGAGCCCCTTTCGCCAAAGTGAAGCTTGATCGCCACCATATCACCGGGGCCGATCATCTTTGCAGCGCCAACGCGATCAAAAAGAAGCGCCACCTTCCTGACCAGGCTGTCCTGGTGGGACTGCGCCCTCCGGTCGGCAAAATACACCTTTGAAACTGCGATGGCGAACCCCTCCGTTCATTCAAACAATAGAGTCTCCCCCCGGGCCCCGCCCGAAAAGCAGAAAGGCGAGGCTAGTAAGCCCTGGCAAAATAGACCACCTCGGCGGCCTTGCGCCCGCAGACAATACAGTTTTCTTGCTCCATCTCCCGGTCAAAGGGAATGCAGCGAATGGTGGCCTTGCTCTCCTCTTTCGCCTTGAGCTCACACTCCTCGCGGCCGCACCACGAGGCCACGAAGAAACCGCGCTCGCGCTCCATCACCTGCAGAAATTCATCGTAATCGCCTCCGCTGCGCGTGCGCTCCTGCATATATTCCAGTGCCCGCCGGTAAAGATCCTCCTGCAGCTCTTCCAGCAAAAGCGGCAGCCTGCGGGGCAGCTCCGCCCAGGGGACCGTCTCCTTTGCCCCGCTGTCGCGGCGCACCAGGACCACCTGCTCCGCAGCCAGATCGCGGGGCCCCAGCTCGATTCTGAGCGGCACCCCCTTCATCTCCCACTCGTTGAACTTCCAGCCCGGCGTGTAACCCTCGCGGTCGTCCAGTTTCAGGCGGATGCCGGCCCCCTGCAGCATCTCCGCCAGGCGGCGAGCCGCAGCAAGCACCTCGTTGCGCGCATTCCTGGAGATGATGGGCACCATTACCGCCTGCAGCGGTGCAATCCGCGGCGGCAGGATCAGCCCGCGATCATCGCCATGGACCATGATCAGTGCGCCGATCAAACGGGTGGAGACCCCCCAGGAGGTCTGCCAGACATGCTTCAGCGAGTCATCCTGATCCAGGTAGGTGATATCAAAGACCCGGGCAAAATGCTGCCCCAGGTTATGTGAGGTGCCCGCCTGCAGCGCCCTGCCGTCGCGCATCAGCCCCTCGACTGTATAGGTGCGCAGGGCGCCGGCAAATCTTTCCCGCTCCGACTTGCGGCCGGCGATGACCGGGATGGCCATCTCCTTTTCCAGAAAATCCTGATAAACACCCAGCATCTTCAGCGTCTCGGCCTCGGCCTCCTCCTCGGTGCGGTGGCAGGTATGTCCCTCCTGCCACAGGAACTCGGAGGTGCGCAGGAAAGGCCGGGTCACCTTCTCCCAGCGAACCACATTGCACCACTGGTTGATCAGCAGGGGCAGATCGCGCCAGGACTGGATCCAGCGCGAGTAGAAATCGCAGATGATCGCCTCGGAGGTGGGCCGCACCACCAGCGGCTCGCTGAGCTTCTCCCCGCCGCCCTGCGTCACCAGGGCCACCTCGGGAGCAAAACCCTCCACATGCTCCGCCTCCTTCCGCAGCAGCTCCTGCGGTATAAACAGGGGGAAATATGCATTCTGATGGCCCGTCTCCTTGAACCTGCGGTTCAGGAGCTCCTGCATCTTCTCCCAGATGGCGTAACCGTAGGGGCGTATGGCCATGCACCCCTTCACCGGGGCATAGTCCATCAGCTCCGTCTTCAGGACCACATCAATATACCATTGCGAATAATCCACCGCCTGCGGGGTGATCTCCCTGACAAACTCTTTATCCCGGCCCCGCCCTTTCCCGGTGGAACTGCCCTTCTGCTCCATCAAAACCCATCCTTTCCTGCAGAAAATCTTACTGCCTCATTTTAGCATAGATCAATTTTTCGTCCAACAACCGACGACATGTACACCTGCGC
>MTKW01014622.1_pt1 | contig 14151 bp, 20 predicted proteins | sample 1042761 | NCBI WGS metagenome assembly MTKW01 (sample SAMN06205366, study PRJNA360243) | anaerobic digester metagenome | biome: Wastewater treatment plant; feature: Anaerobic digester sludge; material: sludge; isolation source: anaerobic digester fed with sludge from wastewater treatment plant ...
TAACAATCTTGGATCAGTCAACTAGGCACAGTATTTAAAACTTCCTATTTACATCTGCGTTCTTTTATGTTATAATAAATTAGGGGGTGAGGTAATGGCTAAAGTTTATGTAGTAAACAATGCAAATCATGACTATTCTAAGGCAGAACAGTATGGAGAGCTGATGTACGTTACTAGAGGAAAGCTACCAATATTTAAGACGAGTACAGTGAGAGCAATGTTAGAAAAAGGTCTTGTAAAGTTCACCAAGGATGATTACTTGTTAATATCAGGGCCTGCAATAGTAAACATAATAGCAGCTACAATATTGTATAACAAGTTTGATACCGTGAAATTCTTAGTATTTGATGCTAAACAACAGGATTATGTTGTAAGGCATTTGAATAAATAATAAATTAAGGAGGAATCTGAAAATGACAGATTTAGTAAAGAAAGAAAATCAAGCGTTGATGGACTCAATGAATGGTGCACCATTAGGATTTGAAGACGATAATGAAGGCGATATGATTATACCTAGGATAAAGGTTATCAATGCGCTTAGTCCAGAGAGGAAAGATAAGTTAGCTGATGAGGGAGATATAGTAAACTCACTAACTACAGAGAAACTAAATGGCAAAGTATTCATACCTGTGTTTAAGTTCAACTCTAATATTGAGTGGAAAGATAGAGCAGATGGAGGAGGAATACATTGTATTGCTAGAGATGGTAGGAGAGGTTACGAGTCAGATGGTACTTCAAAGATGTGCACCCAATGTAGAAGAAACGAGTTCGACAATACTAAGGTGGGCAGGGAAGCTATTCCTAAGTGTACAAAATATATCAACTTCTTTGGGTTCATTCAAGGAGAAAGAATGCCAATTATTCTAAGCTTCTCAAAGACTAACTACAATGAAGGTAGAAAACTATATAGCTTAGCAAGAGTGACAATGCAAAACATGTGGAACCATGGGTATAAGTTGGACTCTAAGCTAATGGCTAAAGGCGGAAACGAATGGTATAATATTGTAGTTGCAGCTGCAGGACCGACTTCAAATGAGGACAGAACCTTTGGAATGGAGCTGTTCAAGGCATTCAGGCACTCTAACTTAGCATATGATTTAGATGATACTAACACTTCCGTGTCTTATGCGTCCCAGGAGGAGATTGATTCAGCCGAGTTTTAATGAAAGCTTAGGGAGGCTGCTGACCTCCCTATTCTTTTCTAATAGGGGGATGAGGAAGATTAACTGGAAGGATTATCGCAACAGAATTTTAGCAGAGATTGACAACGAAGCATTCTTTCTGAGCGAACTAAAGAATGTACATCGACGCGGTAGCGAATTGAAGGCGGAATGTCCATTTAAAGAACTACACGCAAATCAAACAGACAATACTCCCTCTTTCACCGTTAATACAGTAAAGGGAGTTTATTACTGTCAAACATGCCATAGCAAAGGAAACGTCCATACCCTCTACAAGACATTGTACGGGCTATCCAATGAGGAAGCATGGTTTGAACTGGGCGATGCGCTGCGTATTCCCAGACCAGATAGCACTAGACCTACAAGACCTGATATAGATTTAGGATTGGTATCTGAGTACCATCAGGCGCTGATGAGTCTAACAGGGCCTATAAGAACAGTATTACGTGAGCGAAGAGGTCTTACGGATGAGACACTCAAGCGCTTCCAGATGGGATGGGATGGGGAAAGAATAACAATACCAATATATGATGAATTTAACACTCTGGTAAACTTTAGAAGATACAAATGGAATTCATATGAAGACCAATATAAAGTAACCAACTATAAAGATGAAATGGGGAACACATATGGTGAAGTCAGGATATTTGGTATTGAAAACTTAATCGATGAAGATGTAGAATATGTAGTATGGTGTGAAGGTGAAATGGACCGTATCATCAATGAACAATACGGATTCCCTTCAGCATGTCCTACCAGTGGTGCAGGATCGTGGCGTCCAGAGTGGACTAAATACTTCAGAAATAAAAAGCGGGTGTATATAGCACAGGATAATGATGGCGCGGGAAGAATAGCTACGCAAAAGATTTGTGAAAAACTATTTAGAATTGTAGATGTGTATGTAGTGCAATGGCCAGACGGTTTTCCAGATAAGGGAGACATAACGGATTTCTACACAAAAGCTGGTCAATCAGCAGAGGACTTCCAAAAGCTACTAGATAGTGCCGAGAAGTATATAGACCCTTCTCAAAAAGTAAACCTAGCAGACGAAACAGAAGCTAAGGAAGTACATCTAGCCGATTCTGCTGATGCAGAATTATTTGGTACAAGGATTAGAGTACCGGTTATGATTTCAGGGAAAGATACTACGCCGTACATGTGCCCCGAAGTAATCAAGGGATATTGTGGCGATGCAGCAGATGCGGATAATAAAAAGTGTAGCAGTTGCTACCTAGCCGCAATGGCTGGCGAATATACAGTAGCGCTTGGCGCTACAAATAAGGACACTATGAAACTTATTAAATGTACTGAGGCACAACAGGAAGCAGTTATAAAAGATATATTAGGAATTAACAAGTCGTGCCCAAAAGCAAAAATAACAATCGAAAAGTACATGAATATAGAAGAGATTCGTATGATACCAAAGGCTGAAGCAAACTTTGGTTTCACAAAGGAACATGAGTATGTAGTTAGAACTGGTTATTATATAGGTAAAAGTCTTAAGACTAATGAGAGATATACGTTAGTTGGGCACATGTATCCTGATCCACAGACACAATATGCGACATATTTATTTGACAAAGCATACCCTGAAAAGAATATGATTAACGATTTTGAGATGAGCGACGATATTTACGAGATGCTAAAGATATTCCAGGTTAAGGACGGACAGACAATTGAGGACAAGTTCAATGAAATACACAGAGACTTGGAGAGGAACGTTACTAGAGTGTGGGAGCGCCGCGATGTAAGTATAGCAATAGATTTAGTATATCATACGGTACTAAATTTCTATTTCCAAGAGCAATTTATAAACAGAGGCTGGGGAGAACTGTTAATCATCGGGGATTCAGGCCAGGCTAAAACTACACTCGTAGAAAAACTGATGAACCATTACAAGCTAGGTGAACTGTACTCTGGCGAGTCCTCAAGGCGCACCGGTTTGGTCTACAATATGCAACAGAACAATAAGAGATGGTTCTTAGTGTGGGGAGCTTACCCACTGAATGATGGAGGACTGATAGCTATAGACGAGCTATCCGGTCTTAGCGAAGAAGACTTAGCACAGATGTCCGACGTGCGTTCATCAGGTATCGCAAAAACTACAGGAGTTATAACCGCTGAGACCACAGCGCGGACCAGGGCCATTTATATATCTAATCCTAGAAATGGTAGACCACTTAATGCTGAAACTTATGGTGTTATGTCTATACTAAAGTTGTTTGGTAAAGCAGAAGACGTTAGAAGGTTAGACTTAGCTATTGCGGTGGCGTCTGGAGATGTCAACCCATCGCTAGTTAATAGAAGTCTAGACGATATACCTGTAGTACCTCACATATACACATCAGACCATTGTAACATGAGAGTGCTGTGGGCGTGGAGCCGTAGACCTGAGCATATTAAGTTTGAGGACGATGCTGTTGCTACAATATTAAAGTTAGCAACACAGATGGGTAAGAAATATGCTTCTAGGGTGCCGTTGGTTGAGGCGGCCGACCAACGTATTAAGATTGCTAGGTTATCAATAGCGTGTGCGTGTTGCGTATTTTCAACTACAAACGGTGAAGACGTTGTAGTTAAGAAAGAGCATGTAGAGTTTGTAGTTAATTTCTTGGATAAAATTTATAGTACTAAAAGCATGGGCTATGATAAATTGAGCGAACAAGAAAGAGTTAACACTGACTCCTCAGAGGCTAATATAAGAAAGTTACGAGCAACATTTGCATTATTACCGCTACAAGATTTTAATGAAATGGTTAAGATATTATATCAATTACCATACTTTAATAGGTTTACCTTAGAAGATTATACAGGATTACCTAAGGATGACTTAAGGTTATTGTTAAAATTCTTGACCAACAATCACCTAGTGGAGCGTGTTAGAAGTGACTACAGAAGAATGCCTATTGGAACAGAGTTCCTGGAGCATTGTATAGAGAAGCCGTTTACACCTGAAGAAATAGACAGGGCTAGAAAAAACTATTACTCAGCAACTGAATATTAAAAGGAGGAATGAATAATGGATGTATTAAAGTATCTTACCAATTGTAACATTTTATCTACAGTATCTCAAGAGGAGGACGAGAAAGAATGGTTAGCCAATAGGACCAAGGGTATTGGTGGCTCTGATGTCGGTGCTATATGTGGGGTCAACAAGTATTCAAGCGCTAGATTGATCTACCTTAAGAAGACTGGACAATATCAAGACAGCGAAGACGAATTTAGTGATGCTGCGCTAGAGAGAATGCACTTTGGTCGTATGTTAGAACCTATTATAGCTAATGAATATGTTAGGAGAACCGGTAACAAGGTTGTAGTATCCCCAGCAACACTTTCGCATAAGGACTACCCATGGGCAATTGCCAATGTTGACAGACTTATAGTAGATGACAAGGGTGTTCCATATAGTATATTAGAGTGTAAGACAGCTAGTGAGTATATGGATGAAGCTTGGTCAGAGGGTGACGTTCCTTTAAGCTACCTATACCAATTAAACTGGTATCTATGGGTTACAGGTTTAGAATATGGTGTTATAGCGTGTTTAGTCGGAGGTAACAAGTTTTACCATTATGAAGTATGGAGAAACGATGAATTATTGAAAAACGAGATAATCCCAAAGGTTGACAGGTTCTGGAACTACCATGTTAAGAACTTGATTGAGCCTGAGTTAACTGGAACAGATGCGGATTCCGAGTATGTGGCTAATGAAAACTCAGAAGTAATTAAGGGCTCTGAAATAGTTTTAGAGGACGAAACAATGAATGAGTTAGCCGCTACGGTTAAAAAATGTAAGGCAAAAATTAAAGAATTAGAAGCAACTGAGAAGGAAGCAGCTAATAGATTGAAAGACGCGCTTAAGAACAATGAAATAGGATATACTCAGGACCATATAATCAAATGGTCACCTAGAAGTCAAAGTAGAGTAGATACTACAAAATTAAAAGAGAAGTATCCAGAGGTTTACGCAGACTGTCTCAAGCAAATAAGTTTTAGGGTATTTACAGTAAAATAAAAAAGGGGAGCATTATATGTTAGACAGAATGCTACAGAAACAAGAGGAATTACAGGAACGCTTAGGATATGACTTCTGCAGCATGACACAAGAAGAGATTACTGCATATATAAAAGAATTCAGTATCCATCTGACACAGGAGCTGCATGAAATGTTATATTTATTGCCATACTTCAAACCATGGAAGAATTATAGAGCAATGACTGTAGAGGAATACGAGACTAATATGGAAGAGGCAAGAAGAGAATTTATAGATATGTTCCATTTTATGCTCAATATAGCATTGGCATTAAATATGTCAGGCAAAGATATATACGATATGTACATGGAAAAGAACAAAGAAAATCATAGGCGACAAGATGAGGGCTACACACATAATAAAAGTTACAGATAGGAGGTGCTACACATGACACAGTTAAAAGTTATTGCCGGAGGCGAAGCTAAGCGCTTCGCCCCTGGCTGTACAGTGACGATGAATGATAGTATCGACAGATTTACAGACTTTGTAACTGTAGGATGGGATTACAATAAAGACATCGCAATTATAGTTCAGAACGCAGATACTATTACATTAGGTTTTGCATATCTAATGATTGCAAAGGCTTTTAAGGATAGCTACGACTCTCTAACAGATGAGGAGAGGTCAATAGTGGACGATTCTTTGCCTAGAATTTAGTAAAAGGGGGAAATGAATATGAAAAATATTCAAGTATTAGTACTTAATGAGGCACATTCATGTCCTGGCGGCATGATGATGTTTCTGGCTAAGCTAACGCAGAGAGGGCATCAGATTAAAAATATGGATGATTTGAAACAACTATATGACGATTCTATAGGGCAACACAAAGCAGCTAGACGTGTAGTAAAGATGCCACATGGAACCATAAAGAGATTTACTCCGATAACCATAGCGGTTGTAGGCGCTTCTAGGAGATTTCTTGCACAAGCTAGGACACATCATGTAGGCATTGACTTCGTATCAGCATCACTACAATACTCAGACTATAGTGAAAGCGCACAGTTTGTAGTACCTTATGAGCTAACTGAACTGGATAATAAAATAGGCTCGTCTTATGAACAAGCGTATCTTGATTCCTGCACCGCGTCTATGAAGCAATATAAAGCCTTTGTAGATGCTGGTGTAGATAACGATACAGCGGGTTATATGGCGCCACAGGGTCTAAGAAATATCTTAATAATTCAAGGTAATCATGAAGCATGGTTGAATTTCATAAGACTTAGAGCGTGTCACAGAAACACAAAGGAAACCCAGTATGTAACACTTAAGATATGGGAGGCTTTGCTGGGAACAGCAGATGGTGAGGAAATGTTCGCGTGGGCTGGGCCTGACTGCTTACACGGTAAGTGTAGGGAAGGTAAGATGAGCTGTGGCGACCCATTTACTAGTGACAACCCTACTTCAATAATTAAAGCATACTATCCATTACTAGTTAGAGGTGATGCGGTATGGTAGAAGTATGGAAGAGTATCGAAGGATATAACGGTGATTATGCTATAAGTAGTTTAGGAAGGGTAAAGAATACTAAACGCGATTATATACTAAAAAATGTGAAACACCATTCAGGGTACTTAGTTGTCAACCTTAGGGGCAAAGTACACAGTGTGCATACACTGGTTGCCAAGGCGTTCATTCCAAACCCCAATGAACTAGCTACTGTAAACCATAAGGATAAGAACAAAGAGAATAATTGCGTAGCAAATTTAGAATGGATGAGCAACGCAGGTATTTAATGGCGTAGTAGTAAGAATATTTAACAGCTCAGAGGAAGCCGCAAGGGAGTTATCAATCAATGGGTCTCTAATAAGGGCCTGCTGTAGAAGAGAGCCCGGCAGACTTACCTATAAAGGATATGAATGGAGGTATGTGTAATGTTGATAATACTAACCGGTCCCGATGGAAGTGGTAAATCTACGCTAGCGAATAAATTAGCCGAGCAAACAGGTTTTGAAATAGAACATCGTACTAAGCCTAAAGATGATGCGGAGAAAGATGCTATGATGGCGATGTATAGAGACTTAGCAGTAACTGGTGCCGATGTAATACTAGACAGGGCCTGGTACTGTGAAATGGTGTATGGAGATATTATGAGAGACAAATCATATATAAGTATAACCCAGATGTATGAGCTGGAGGACCTGGTATCCAATAATGGCGGCGGTATTATAATTCATTGCACCGATGAAACTAATAAGCTATGGAACAGGTGCATGGAACGCGGTGAGGGGTATATACAAGATTACGAAACACTAGCAAATATTAAGCACAGGTATGAATGGCTTATGCACTTTGTTCCTCATACATTACCTGTAGTTAGGTATACCATCAATGAGAACCTGTCCTAAATGCGGTTGGGAATACCCTAGCACTTATGTCAATACTAAATGTAAGTTTTGCGGTACTACATTTGATGTTCAGATATGCGGCACCTGTAAAAAGTTAGTCCCTACTTATAAGTTTTATAGACGTAGCGATGGAAGACTGACACGGCGGTGCCCAGACTGCAACCGCAAAAGTGCGAGGGACTGGGACAACGCACATAAGGAACGGAGGCTTGCCAGAGTATATAGGTTCTATGACAAGCGTCTCATCGCTGCTGAGAAAGAAATGTACGATTGGATGAAAAAACTACAGGAGCTCCCTTTTAAGGTTATGAACGAGGATGAATGGTTAGAAACATGTAGATACTTTGGAGGATGCGCCATATGTGGCAATGAATATATAGAGACCCGGCACTTCTTTATACCATTCGAAGAGGGTGGCCGGTATGCTGTATGGAATATGATACCTCTATGTGGCCCGTGTGCTGCTGGACTACCTAAGTCTGTTGGTAATCCTTTTAAGTGGTTTGACAAATATTTCGGCAATGCGGAAGCACTGGGACTAAATGAAGAACGTAAGAATAAACTGGTAAGTTACCTATACAACAAAATGAAGGAGGCCGGTGAATGAGGCAAATAAGAGCACAGATATTTATGAATTTCACAAAGGAGTTATCTACGCTATCAAAGTGCGAAGAGAGAGGCGTAGCCGCTGTAATAACAGATAAAGAATTGATGCAGGTGTACTCCATAGGCATAAATGGGGGACCTAAAGGTTTGCAGGATTGCTTATGTAGGATAGATGGCAAGTATGGGTGTCTGCACGCTGAACAGAATGCGCTTAATAAATGTCTATCTGACGCGGAAGATAAAGTAATGTTTGTGACACTAGCACCTTGTAAACAATGCGCCGCGGCTATCATAAATGCCCCCGGTGGTTTCAGTAAAGTATATTACCATGAGGACTGGAAAGAAGATACTGGCCTCAAGTTATTGAAGACAGCAGGTATACAAGTGGTAAAATTGTAGTTTATAAGGGGCATTTTTAAGCCCCTTTGAAAGACTAGTAATTTTACGGACTCGTAAAATTAGTTTATACAAGTCCGTGATAAAGGGGTTAATGTTAAACTATTAATATACTATCACGGACTTGTAAAAATTAAAATAGACTTGTAACGAGTATATTTAAACAATTTTAATATATAAAGGGGGAATATGTTATGGCAAGTATCAATATAGTGATACATGAACATGAAAAACAGGCAGTGTTAAAGGTCTTGAGGAAAAAACAGGGCGTAACTATATCAGTGGCTAAGATTGGTGAGCTGGCTAAGATAAACCCTAATAGAACACGTTTCATCATCGAGGACCTGATTGAAGAAGGCAGGTTGAAAAGAATACCTACAAAGAAGTTTAATGATAGGTATATTAGATATAGTTATGAGGTTTTATAAAGAAAATATTGAGTAAAGGGGAATGATTTGCAATGGCAGTTATTAAAAGCAAGCGTAGGTCAGTTATCAAAAAAGGAACTAATTTCTCGTATAACCCGGAGACGTTCGCTAAAGAGCATTCTATAGATTTTTTTCATGAGGCGAAATCAGCACAGGAAATAATAGATAATATAGTGCCATTTGAAATAAATGGTAGAAAGTTTATAGTGTTTGATACAGAGACATACCCAACATTATTGAAGAGTAACGAGATACCAGGTGGGATGGTTAGGAGATGGGTAGGGTCTGGTAAATCAGCCAAACCTCAAGACTTTCCATTCTGTATAAGTATTTGTGATGGAAAAAGAGCTTACACTCTACACGACACTTTGGACAATAACTACAGCGAATTTCGTAAACTGGCAGCAATATTCGAAGACCCCAGTATTGAGAAGATAGCTCATAACTGGAAGTTTGACGCTCATATGCTTGCTAACATAAATATGAAGATTGTAGGTAAAGTACACGACACTGTAGTTCTCACAAAGCTAACGAATGAAAATAGATTCTCATTCCAATTAAAAGATATTGTTAGAAAGTATGAAGGTCACATAACTAAATTCGAGTATATGCTGGACGCCTACAAGAAGACGCATAAGATTGCAGACTATAGAATGTTTCCAAGAGAACTGATTAATAATTACGCTAATGCAGACGTTTGGAATTGTTACTTAGTATTCATAAATGAATTCCCACTATTAGAAAGAGATGGCTTGGTGTTACTATATGAAAATGAAATGGAGCTTATGATAGCTTTATATGCTGCAGAAAGATACGGTATAGCGGTAGACCTAGATTACGAGAAACCAATCAAGACAGAGCTACAGACGTTGACTGATAATGCAGAGGCAGCGATATATGAAGAAGCGGGTAAAATATTCAATGTTAACTCTTCAAAGCAATTATATGAAGTGCTGATGAGCCTTGGTGTTGACGATAGGCTAATACCAAGAACCGATAAAGGAAACCCTCAGACCAACAAGTTTGTATTAGGCGACCTATCAGAGAAACATAATGTAACAATAGCTAGCAAGATATTGGAATACAGAAAATATGAGAAGCTTTTAACAACGTATGCAATAGGTATCTATGACCAACGTAGTGCGGAAGGTAGGGTCCATGGGAATATAAACCAGACAGAGGCTACAACTGGTCGCATGAGTATAACCAAGCCTGCGCTGCAAACGCTCCCAAAGAAGGATACAAGTATCAGACGCGCATTTATACCATCACCAGACTATGAATTATGGATGATGGACTTGGATTGTTCAAATGGTTCAAGTAAAACTTCTCTAATTGCTGGGAACCCTGCATAGGGCAATCAGCAGCGAAGCCTACTTAGTAGGAACGTTCAGAGACTATCGAAAAGGGCAATTGCCACTTAGTAGAGTAGCTACCGTACCATGTAGCGAAACGGGAAGTATTCGTGAAACAAATAGTGTTGGTTTCGCGAATAAAGATATAGTCCAACCCCTCAGTAATGAGGTGTCCATAATCATGGTATAGAAGATTATGGTGTAATGATTTTGCAGATTGAATATAGACTGTTCTCCCATTATTCCAAGGCCGAGGGATTGATACAAGCTATTATCAACGGACAGGACATTCATAGAGCCACCGCGTCGATTATTTACAACGTACCTTATGATGAAGTAACAGATGCGCAGAGAAGTAAAGCTAAGACGGTTAACTTCAGCTTGATATACGGTCAAGGCGACCAGGCAACTGCCAACTCATTGAAGATGGCTGTAGGCGACGCAGTAAGATTTAAGAATAGGTACTTCGCTAACATACCTGAGGCCAAACCTTTCATAGACTCTGTGGAAAGAGTTACTAGAACTAGAGGGTATGTAGTTAACTTCTACGGTAGACGAAGGAGACTTAAATCAGATGAAGTGTACAAAGCGCCGAACGCATTGATACAGGGTTGCGCCGCAGACTATATCAAACATAAGATGGTAAGAATCTACAAATACCTAAAGATGAACAGCTTCAAAACTAGAATGNNNNTTCGAGACCTTCAGAGTGCCTATCACTGCAGGAGTTGAGAAAGGTAATCCATCATGGGGTCAAAAGATTGAACCAGAAGACATGGGATTTGAAGCATTTACAGAAGAGGAACTTGAAGCCATAGACAATTACAATGTGTACGATGGTTCAGTATTCAGTTAGAGGCTTCCCTCAGTAATTATTATTTCCGTAGTAATCCGCGAAGAAATACGGTATAATAATAATAATAGGGAAATAATAAATGCGGGGAGGTGAACCAAATGAAATATGTGTTAACATGTGACTGTGGAAGTACTGAATTCTCATACCAGAATGAAGGGGAATTCAAGTGTAAAGAATGTGGTATCATTTACACCGATGAAAATGCGGGCAAACATTTACTTGGTGACTTCGAATACTAAAATTAGGGAGGAGTAAACAATGAGTAAAAAGTTGATATGGAACAACTGCAAAAGGATAGGTGAAATTAAGAAATCTGACAGGACTAAATTAGTAGTTGAATTAGTTGCGAGGGACGGTGTTAAATACATCAACATAAGAGGCTGGTACATCAGAAAGAGAGACAATGAATGGAGACCAGCTCTGGAGGGTTTCGCAGTGCCAGTTGAGGTACCAATCGATGGCAAGTTAGCCAGACCTATAGAAGGTTTATTAGAATTGATACAAGAAGCTTTAACACACGTTGAAAACTTCCCAATAGAGGACGAAGCGAATGCAGTATGGGCCGAGAGTAAGAAAAAGAAATAGCCTACCTCGCCGTGTGAAATGCTGAACACTACAGCATCCCAGCGTTAGCTGGGATGCATAATGTGGCCAAAGACACAAATTAGGAGTGATGGATATGAAGAAACACAATATCATAGCTAAAGGAGAAAGCTGCAATAGATGCGGTAAGGTATTCAAGAACAAATCAATAATAGTTGCAGTCTATGGAATGTTATTCTGTAGCAACGAATGCGCATTCGAAGAGTTCCCAGACCTTAATGAAAATGACTTAGAAACAGTATTAGCTAGTGATATAGGGGTGGAATAATGTTTGGACTATTCAAGCGTAGACAGAAGAATATTAAGAAACAAATCAGACCAATAACGTTGCAAGATTTCATTGGTCAAGAAAATACTAAACTAATTCTTAGTGTTGCATTGAATAGTGCTAAACAGAGGGGTTCAAAGTTAGAACATATAATAATCTATGGGCCTCCTGGTTTAGGTAAGACTACATTAGCTAGTATTATAGCGTCGGAAGTCAAGGCCACACTACACACTAGCATAGGTANNGATATCCCAAGCTTCACACTAATAGGTGCAACAACCAGATTAGGTAACTTATCTAAACCATTGAGGGATAGGTTTGGGATTCAGTTAAGATTAGAATTATACAGTCAAGATGAATTGGTACGGATAGCGTTACGTACAGCCTCTGTGCTGGGCATTACTCTGACGTATGATGGTGCATTAGTATTAGCTAGCAGAGCAAGAGGCACACCAAGAATATTAAACAGCTTCATAAGGAGAGCGATGGATGTAGCGTATGCATCAGGCCAATCAGACATAAATGAAACAGTTGCATTAGCCACATTAGAGATGTTAGAGATAGACGAACTTGGGCTGGATAGAATGGATAGAAAGATACTTGATATTTTAGTCAATGATTACAATGGTAACCCTGTAGGTATTAATACGTTAGCGGTAAGTGTTGGTGAAGAAGCTAAGACTATTCAAGAGGTATATGAACCATATCTAATAGCTAGTAAGTTAATCAAACCTACAGACAGAGGTAGAATAGCGACCCAGAGAGCTATAAATTATATGAGGAGGGTGTAGGATATGACCGTTAACGAAGTTATAGAAGCATTTGCAAGAGGTGAGATGTCAGGTGGAGCAAGTAGGTGTAAAAACTACCCAAAAGGAAGATTGAGAATAGAGGGTGATAAGTTATATAACTACAACACAGTTATTGCTTACTGGTTCAATGGCATCATGTTAATAAATGGAACCAGGTACTCAAGGACTACATCAGTGCATCAGAATAGATTGAAGAGACAGGACGTTAAGAAGCTAGTTGTAGATGAGGATATATTGAAGGAGGTTATGCGTCACGGTAATCTGTATGTAGACACAATCAAAGACATGTTAAGAGGTGAAAGTATATGAGAACAGAGGGATACTATGAATTTGAAGGTAATACATTGATATATGAAGGCGGGGATGAAGTATACGATGTAGATAGCAGGACCTATTATCCAGAGTATATCCTAGATGTTGCAGTATATAAAGGACCATTAGAAGGAGGACTCTAAAATAATCATGGGCCGCGAGGCCCGTGTAAACACATACTAAAAAAGGGGGTATGCGTTAATGCGTATAAAAGATTTGGTAGTAGGTGATAAAGCTACAATAGACTTGCTAGTGCTATCATCAAGTATTAGATTGACCACTAGTAAAAAGCCGTACCTAGACATGACGCTATCAGATGGTACTGATAAGATTTCAGCCAAGAAATGGGATTGGAACATATCCGGCAAACCTGAGGTCGGCACTGTAGTTACCATCAATGCGGATGTGACTGAGTGGGCTGGCAATAAACAGCTAACAGCTTCATCAGTAAGCCGTAGTACAAAAGGACCTGAGGAGTTTGCACCAAAGGGAGACTTCGATATTGATGACTACAAGGCTAGGTTGAATATGTTGCTGCTAAGCATGGAGAATACACCACTTAATAACTTGGTAGCCAAAATATTCGACGACTATTTGGAGCAATGGGAAACAGTTCCTGGGGCGACTGGCGTGCACCATGCCTATTTGGCGGGGGCTTTTCAGCACAGTATAGACACAGCGATAATTGCTAAAGCTATTGCAACGAACATAGACGGATGTAATGTAGACTTATGTGTAGCTGGTGCATTATTACATGACGTGGGTAAACTGTTTGTCTATGAATTAAATGGTTCAGTAATTAACTATACAGAATATGGACACTTGTTGGAGCACATTATTGGTGGTATTGTGATACTAGACAGATACAGAACTGAAGAGAACTCAGAAATAATCACGCTACTACAGCACATAATAGCTGCGCGCCACGGTAAGCTTGAATTCGGTTCTCCAGTAACAC
>MTKW01015445.1_pt1 | contig 14136 bp, 12 predicted proteins | sample 1042761 | NCBI WGS metagenome assembly MTKW01 (sample SAMN06205366, study PRJNA360243) | anaerobic digester metagenome | biome: Wastewater treatment plant; feature: Anaerobic digester sludge; material: sludge; isolation source: anaerobic digester fed with sludge from wastewater treatment plant ...
CCCCTCGTTCCAGTTCAGCGCCTTGACGCCATTTGCGACCTTGCCCTTTGCATAGAGTGAAGTGCAAGGCTTGCAGCAATAATTGCGTAAGCGATGAACACTCTGAAATACTCTCCTACCTGGGCACTTCCAAGTAGGTTCTGGCCTGCATACGGAGACACAATGAAGAGTAAGTGGAACAAGAACGTGCCTAAGAGCGCCTGGCCAACAGTGGCCCTTGATACAGTCGCCCCTCCTACAAGCACTGCTGCAATAGCAAAAGTCGCTATCTGCCCGTGGCTATCGTACACATTCAAGGTGCCGATATTCTGCAAGAATGTAATCTGTCCAATAGCCCCTAACACTGTAGAAATCATCATAGCAACTATCCTGGTTCGATCCACCTGAATTCCTGCTACCTGGCTTACCTTCATGTCCTGGCCTATGGCTCTAATATCCTGTCCCAGTTTGGTTCTGTAGAGCCCGGTGATGAGCCACGCAAGAATCGCACTCAGAGCCAGGGTAGCAAGTGGAATCTGCACCTTCCCCACCTTAACCATTGCCAGCTCATCAAGTACCCATTTGATTGACTTAAGTTCAACAGTATTGCGCAACCCTATCCCGCTTGGAAGCACCATATCCTTGTTTGAAAAAGGTATCACTGTACCTATTCCAAACAAGAACACCAGCTGATATATGCCATTCATGAAGAACCCCAGGATCATCCCGGCAATCATTTCCCTGCCTTTGGCCTTATTCATGATCTTTCCTATCATATAGCCGAGTCCAAGGGCCAAGGGAATGGCCACAAGGCACGCCACCGAAAATCCAAACACACCCGGAATCTGCCTTGCGGCAACAAAAATTAGGCCGGCCTGGCCTGCCATAGCTCCAATCACAAGGCCGAAGTTGAGCCCTAACCCTGCCATAACCGGAATAACCAAAGACAACACGAGAAATGAGTTCCGGCTCATACGAAATACTACTTCTTGAAGAAGGAAAACCGGAGGTTTGCCGCTCCATTTCACACCTAAGAGGCAAAGGACAACAAACATTATGGGCACTATGTTATGCCCGAGGAACTGCTGAATGTTCTTCCTGTAATCCCTATTCACCGTTGCCACCTCCGTGCCCCCGGGTCAATGCGTAGAGTACCATCCCATTAGAGACTATAAGCCGCACAATCTCACTAATATCCCCGCTAATTACACTTTGGGCAACCGGGACCGTTGTAGCCAGCAGTGACTGAAAAAGAAACGTGCCAATGAGAGCATTTGATACAGATGCTGATGAAGGCGTAGCCCCGCCGATCAATACAGAAGCAACTGCAGGGAAAGCCATAAGCAGAGGAGCCGTATACAACTGGATAAAACCGTAGCTCTGGGCGTACACAATTATCCCAACTGCCCCTAACGCCGTTGAAATCGCAGTCCCTACTATTCTCATACGCTCACAATTAACCCCTGCGGCCCGTGCAAAACGCTCATTCTGCCCGGCCAAATCCATGGCAATTCCAACTTTGGTCATCTCGAAAATCTTGTAGGCGGCAGTGAACCCAAGTACAATTACAATCAACCCTGTAGGGATTTCCACCCGGCCAATCTTGAACTTCCAGAACCGGTCAAGTAAGTGGCCAAATGTATCTTTCAGACTGATTGTAAGCCGGAGCCCCTTCCCACCTAGGACCCATATGAGCTCAGGATTCTTAAACGGAAGTATCAACCATGAAATGCACATAAGGGATACGGCGGCAAATCCGGCGTACGTTCCGACCATCATTTCCTGGCCTTTGACCTTATTGAGGAATAGTCCGAACCCAATTCCAAGCAATGTGCCAAGCCCGGCACCGATAACCATGGCCAGGAGAAGGCCGTCAAACCCTCTGAACCCTAACTCTAGGGCTGAAACCATACCGATTAGGCCGGCCAGTAATCCGATTGGAAGGCCAAAGTTGGGGCCTATCCCACATTGAACCGCAGGAACCATGGCAAGGGCCATAACTGCGTTCATGGCAAACCTGCTCAGGGAATTAGTCATCAGATTATGCAGGGGCAAGCCTTTTATTCCGCCAAGGATGAAAAGGGCAACCACAAAACCGCCTACTGTAAGCCTTGGAAGCCCTATAGTGTTAAGCACTTTGGTAAGATCCTTTAGTCTGTCAGTATCTAAATTCATCTATGCCTCCACCCTCCTCCCGGACATGGTCAGGCCGAATCTGGCGTTTGAATCATCAGGCGAAAGAATATCTACAAGGTTCCCTCCATATACAACGGCGATCCTGTCACAGACTTTCCGGAGTTCTGCAAGTTCGCTGCTTGTGAGTATTATTGTCATTCCTTTTTCTCTGTTCAGGCTTACCAGCAGATCCAAGATCTTTTCCTTGGCTCCTACATCTATTCCTCTCGTAGGCTCAGATACAAGCAGGATCTCAGGCTCCAATGCAAGAGCCCGGGCAATACAAACCTTCTGCTGATTCCCGCCGCTAAGCCGCCTTACTATCTGGTCTGGACCGGTACACCTAATGTCCAATTCCTCAATCATCTGCCCGGCAAACTTCCGGGTGCTCTTTTTGTCCCGTACTTTGATCCCGCCAAATCCGACGCCAAAGGTTTTCTGGAACATAGACCTAACCAGAGTGGCAACAACGGTTACGTTATAGTCAATGGGCCGGTCAAGAATAAGCCCTACTACCTTGCGATCTTCTGAAAGAAACGCAAGTTTTCGCTGATACGCCTGTGCCGGATTATTCAGAGGAATCTCTGCGCCGTCTTTCAGTACAAACCCTGTAGCCGGGAAAAGGCCCATTATTCCGTTACTGACACCAATCTTCCCCTGTCCTGCAAGCCCACCTATGCCAAGAATCTCGCCACGCCGGACACCAAGGGAAATACCACGTACCTCCTCCCCCGGCATGTCCACGTGTAGATCCTTAATGTCGAGGATAATGTCTTCATCGCCCAGTTCTTTGGTCCGCTTCAGATAGGCGGGCCTCTCTACTTTGCGCCCCACCATTAGTTCGGCGATCTGGGATATAGTAGTATCTGAAGCCCCAAGTGTTGTTACAACTTCCCCATCCCTCATTACTGTGGCGTTATCGCATATTGAAAGTACCTCGTCGAGCCTGTGGGAAATGAATACGACAGCCACTCCGGCGGCAGCTATTTTCTTTATTGCCGACAGAAGCTGCTCTGATTCAGTTTCAGTGAGCAAAGCAGTTGGTTCATCGAAGACAAGGAGTCTAACACCTTCTTTATCAACCTCACGGGCAATTTCGATAAACTGCATGTAGCCAACAGGCAATCCTGCAATGGGGAGCATCTCGTCGATTCCGAGGCCAACCATGTCAAGGGATACCCTTGCATCTGAGGCAATTTTGGGCCAGTCCAGTTTCATCATGCGTGGCCCAAAAACCCTTGTTAGGAACGAATCTTTCAGCGGTTCGCGGTTAAGTTTGATATTCTCGGCAACTGAAAACCCTGGAATCAACATGAACTCCTGGTGCACCATACCTATTCCTGATTCCAAAGCCTGGCGTGGAGAATCGAAGAACACAGGATTCCCGCAGAATCTGATTTTTCCGTGGAAGCCACCGGTGGAATGAATCACAGGCATTCCGAAGAGTATGTTCATCAGAGTGCTCTTTCCTGCGCCGTTTTCTCCAACAAGTCCATGAATTTCCCCGGGCTTAACTCTCAGCGTTACATCGTTCAATACACGGTTGCCGAAAAAGTATTTAGTAATACCATGCATCTCCAGAACGTAATCTGTCATTACCCCAACTCCCCAAGGAAAATATGGGGAGAAGCCCTTGCCCCGGTACTCGATATGCCAATACCTAAGCAATGTATGGCGGATAACGCATGCCCCAGCAATCTATGCCGTATATCACCTGCCACAGCAGTCTATGCCATTTACGACATTGCACTGCAGTGCATCCCTACAGGCGAAGGTGACAGTTCACCATCAGTTCACCATCAGTGACCACTGCAGGCGGCGGCGCCTGCCTAATAAGGGCAACGTATCAGCCCCTGCCTGTTATCTTTAAGGGCGGACTATCTCCCCTCGCTATTTACTTGTCTTTGCCGAAAATCACCGAACCAACGATACCGAGGAACATATTGCCTTCTTCGCTATACCGCTGCAATTCTACTGGGACTCCTGTTTCTTTTTCCAGTGCCTTGGATAGGTCGTCGGTGTTTGTTAGTTCAGCCTTGCCTTCTACAGCCAGAATCGCCAGTTCAATTCCGCCTCTAAGAAGAGCCATGTTGATAGGTACCGGCCAGGTTGCAAAACGGCCGGCTCCACCCTTTTCAACAACCTTCTCCTCAATGGCAGCGACGATTTTGGCCATATCTCCCGCTATGCCGCTAACATCCAAACCAAGGGCTCCCGGATAACCGTGGGTGGGGCTTGGACAACACTGCTCAGGGAAAATGGCGCCGTTCTCAAGAGCGGCTGTAATCAGAGGTTCTTGCATACCGCAGTTGGTGCTGAACACAGCGATGTTATTACCATGCTGTTCCACCTGCCTGGGCACATCTTCGAGGATAAATTTCTGAGCGCCTGGAATTCCATCTGGGCCCATTGGGTCAGGAGCAGTCACAAAAATGAATTCAAGGCCCAAATTCTTACATTCTTCTTCCATTTGTTCACGCCGTTTGGCAAGCAGTTCCATAGACATGTGCCTTGGGAATGAGTAGTGGAGGAACTTCTCTGCTCCCATCTCTTTGGCCAGTTTCACAATCGAGGCTCCTCGGGCAAGGTTGTTTACATCCAATACCAAGTCGCCCTTTGTATCCATCATTGCAGGGTCTTCGTGTGGGCTTACCACTACAATAATAATGTCATCCCTGGTCTGGCGGATCTTATCAATTGCCGCGGCTGTTCCTGGGACACCCTGGCATATGGCGATAATTTTGATGTCCGGGTCAGAAGCAAGCCCGGCCATCTGGCCAATAGTAGTCTCCTGCTCGGCCATAAAGTTGTCCGGGTATGTAACATGAACAACTCTATCGCCATACCTTTCTTTCATCTGCTCGCCTGCGCGATACTCATCTTCACCCTGTGACACAGTTCCTGTAACAATTCCAATCTTGAAGGGTTTAGGAGTCTCTGCGCCAGGACCCGGTTCTGGCTCTTTTTCCGGTGTGCAACTTGCCAACAACGTTAAAACTAAAACTAAAGACAGCAACAAACACGAAAAACGGGAAAATCTCTTCATTTCCCTCCCCCTTTGGTTTGTGAATTTATACTATATTCGCTCATATTCACGCGATCTCCTTCTAATTACTTACAAGATGTCAACTTTTTGTGAATAGAGCCCAATAGAGGGAATTATGGGGTTTGTGTTTCGCAAACCCCAGTTTCTATATTCTCAGGTACCACCTGGCAATCAGGAAATATATGAGCACTCCCAATACGTCTGCTATTGACGTAACCATTGGGGAACTGGCTGATGCAGGATCCCATCCAAACTTATTTAGGAGAAACGGAATCATGGCGCCTAGCAGGCAAGTCATCACAACTGTTATCAGCATGGTCAGGCCAACAACTACACCTACCTCCATGCCCACAGAGACAGCCCCTACCACTGACACAGTAAGCCCCATTACAGCCCCGAGGATTGACGAGACTCCCAGTTCTCTCAGCAAGACTTCGGCCCAATCCCTGGCAGTGACGTCCCCTACCCCAATAGCCCGGACCATGAGGACAGCAGATTGGGACCCGGCGTTCCCTGCGCTGTCTATAATCAGCGGAAGGAAGAAGACCAGGGACACTGCCTGGGCAATAGTATCTTCGAAAGAAGCCATGATCCGGCCTGAAAACAGGTATACGAGAACCAAGGCCAAAAGCCAGCCAATACGGTTCTTGTATAAGAGCAAAGGACTGGCATCTTTCAGGCTTACTTTGATTGGTGCAACACCGGCACCTTTGTGGAAGTCCTCTGTAGTCTCTTCCCGTACCAGTTCTAACACGTCGTCGCCGGTGACTATCCCTACCAGGGCTCCCTGTGAATCGGTTACAGGGAGTACCCACAACCCGTAACGTTCCATGATCTCAGCAGCCCGGGCCTGATCATCAAAAGCCATGACGCTCACTGTTGATGAACGCATGATATCCTTTACCTCAGTACCGGGACTGTCAAGAACCAGCTGGCGAAGGGATACTGCGCCAATCAGAGTTCCCTTGCTATCTTTGACATATACCATGTTTACTGTCTCACTGTCCCTGCCCCACTTTCTGACGTGCTCCAGGGCCTGGCCCACAGTCCAATCAGGCAGTACGGCCACATAATCAGGAGTCATGAGCCGTCCAATGCTTTTTTCCGGATAACCAAGGAGCCACCTTGCCTCACTCAGGTCTTCAGGACGGAGCAGGTCAAGAAGCCTGGTAGTAACCTGGGCTGGGAGTTCTTCAAGCAATTCGGTACGGTCGTCAGGCGCCAGATTAGCCATAATGTGCCTGGTCTCTTCATCGGTAAGCTCTTTGAGTAGTTCGTCCTGTTCAGCAGTTTCAAGGTATGAAAACACCTCTGTTGCCGCATTCCTCGGCAGGACCCGGAACAGAAGCATTCTGTCAGGTTTATCCAGTTCCGAAAGGAGATCTGCTGTCTCAGCCACAGGCCACCTGGAAATATGTTCGCGTAACGAAGCCCAATTGCGACTATCAATGAGGCCCATGACAAAAACCATAGACTCTTCTCTTGTATTGTTCCTAACTTCATCCACGGCCTCCACCTCCCTGCCACAAATTATCTATACTCACAGCCCTAAGAACCGGTTTGCCAAAGAGAAATAAATGATGACTCCCAAAATATCTGCTACTGATGTGATAAGAGGCGAACTCGAAGTCGCCGGGTCAAATCCCAATTTGCTAAGAAGAAACGGGGTAACCATTCCTACGGTCCCACCTACCACAACTATTAGAACAGCGCTGATGGAAACAACTGCACCTACTCCGGTGCCTCCTTGGAGAATAGCCGGTCCCAAAACTGCAAGGCTGATAGTTATCCCCAAAGCTGCAGATACAGCAAGCTCCTTGAGGGTGAGCCTTCGCCAATCGCCTGTATGGACTTCTCCCAGGGCAAGGTCACGAACTGCAAGAGTAGACGACTGGGAACCTGTATTTCCGCTGCAACCGATAATAAGCGGGAGAAAGAACACAAGAGATACGACCCTGGAAATGATCCCTTCGTATGTTGCCATAACCTCTGCAGCCACAAGATCCACAGCAATCAAAGTAAGAAGCCATCCCAACCTGCTCTTTAGTAACAGCCACAAACCGGCGTCTTTGTAGCCGGTCTTAAGAGGCGTAACTGCAGCCGACCTGTGAAAGTCCTCTGTGGCTTCTTCTTGAGCCACTTCAAATATGTCATCGGATGTAACAATTCCAACCATAACGCCGTCAGAGGCAACCACCGGCAGGACAGACAAGTCATATTTATCCATAACCCGTGCTGCTTCCTCACGGTCATCGAAAGCAGACAAGGATATGGCAGGGGATGTCATAAGGCGTTCTGCTGTCTGGTCAGGCTTTGCCAAAATCAGCTGCCTCAAAGACACCGCCCCAAGCAGTTTCCACCCTGCGTCAACCACATACAAAGTATCAACAGTTTCGCTGTCCCGGCCCCTTTGCCTTACCTGCTTCATGGACCTGGACACATCCCAGTCTGGGCGAATTGCGACGTAATCAGGAGTCATAAGGCGCCCAATGCTTCTTTCCGGGTATCCCAGAAGGCTTCGGGCTTCTTTCATATCATCTTGACTGAGGAGGTTCAACATCCGCTGCGTAACCTGCCCCGGGAGTTCCTCAAGAAGCTCGGTCCGATCGTCAGGGCGCATATATGCAAGCAAAAGCCTGGTCTCTTCGTCGGTGAGTTCTTTTAACAAAGAGTCAGTATCCTCGCCTTCAAGCTCAGAAAAAACATCAGCAGCCGTCTTCCTGGGAAGACACCTAAACAGAAGCACCCGGCTCGGCTTATCAAGTTGTATCAAAACATCGGCAATATCAGGGACACGCCACTCTGAAAGCAGATCCCGGAGAGCCGCCCAGTTATGGGCAAGAATCATAGTAGCCACTTCTGTGACATTTGCCTGGGACAAGGGAATCGCCCCCTTCGATTATCATGTGCAAAAATCCATGGAACACCCATTACAGGAAAACCCTGACCCTTTAGCTGCGAAAGAAACACCGTCTCCAATCAGGTAAAACAAGTTCCCTGCGGGCCCAATGCTTGTAATGAAGGGGATTCTGCCTAATTGAGTATGCCGTCAGCCACTGTAACCCTGGCTGCAGTCCTAGCTGTAATCCTGGCTTCCGGCAGACTGCCGTAAGTTACCGGTACGTGCCCACATGCCCCTTGGCAGGCCTTGGTGTTCTGCTAAGCGAACAACAAGGCTCAATCAACTGGAAACAGCCACGGAAACACTAAACAGGCCGCACGAAGACACTTCGACCGGTAAACCAGGCAATGGGCTAGGCTAAAAACTTGGTAGGGCAGCCGGCGAGAAAGCAGACTCCTCTTCTTTGATCAAGTTCCTACTGCTAGGCCCAGGGTCATTGCTTGCACCTGCGTCCACTTTCCTCACCTGCCTCTTTCTATAGGCTTAGTAATACGCGGATATGTCCTGCTCCTATCACCCGAACAGGCCCAAGATCGTCTGGGCCTTACGGGGGATACACGGACATAGCTTTACTCCTATACCAGTTTACTCCTCCAGCGGAAGAAATGGAAGTGAAGTTGGCTTATGCCGGCAATATTCTTATTAAATGCCGCGGCTGCGCCATTAACCGGGACAGATAAGGGACTACACAAGCCGGCGCTCAGAAAGGAACTACCGAGGCTGAAATTCATCAGCGTGTAGGGCCCGAGGGTTCTGGCCGGCGCTCAGAAAGGAACTATCGAGGCCGGTGCTCAAGTCCGAATAAATCATCAATCTTCTCGCTCATAAGCTCATGTGCGTCTCTAACGGCCTGATTATAGATGTACGGCCCTACAGTCTCGATTATGAAGTCAAGCAGAAGTGATGCGTTAAAATCACTAACCTCATCGCCTTTCTCTACTAAGAAGTAATGTTTGATTTCGCTAATAAGTTCTTGCCGTTCGATCTTGTTCAACTTGATCTCCTTCATCAGATCACCTCCAATCCACCCTAAGTCAACCTTAGATCTAGCCTTAAGTCCAACCTAGATTCACCTCATGTTCACTCTAGATCAGTCACCTAACCGATTCATTTTTACGCCCCTCGCCGTTGGCGGAGAAGTGAACAACAGCAGTACCAGACATCACCAATCAACCGCTTCACTGATCGTGCCTCTTACCGGCCTTCGGCCGTAAACACAGGCAAATCCTGCAGGTAGATCAAGTCTCCTGAGTAAGAAGGGCCTTCCTTTAGAACTGCTGCTCTGCAGGCAATGGTGGCCCCGGCTTCATTCATCAACGCCTCAACTGATACCATGCTTCCACCTGTAGAGACTACATCGTCGATAACAGCAACCCTCTTACCTCTGATCCTGTCTGCGTCTATGCCATCAAGAACGAGGGCCTGGGTTCCTTTGGTGGTTATTGATTCAACTTCCACCCTCACAGGGTTCTGCATGTAAGCCTTCACACTCTTCCTGCATACAACATACCTCTGATGCCCTAGCAAAGTCGAGAGTGCCTGAAGCAGAGGAACGGCTTTGGCCTCAGGACCCACAATTACGTCAAAATCATAACTCGATATCCTTGAAGCCAGTGCGCCTGCACAAACATTGACTAGTTGCGTATCTCCCAGGATCACAAATGATGCAATCCAGAGATCCGGAGCCACCTGAATTACTGGAAGAGTTCTTTTCAATCCGCATATCTCTAGTTCATATGTCGTTTGACCTGTGTATTTCATCCTGCCTGTATATTCCATTGTGCCTGTGTGTCTCACCTTGCCTGTGTGTCTCACCTTGCCTGTGTATCTCATCTTGCAGCCTCCACGATTGGGAATTGTCAGGTGCCGCCTCAAAGTGCCAAACAGCCTGGGCAGAACCGGCGGCACCTGCCCTTATCTGGTTTCTGATTCGATAATACCCTTTCCGGCCCACGAGTGGGATGACAGTATCATGTCCCATAACACATTAACCTCAGCAACTGTTGACACAAATCGTCCTTGTGGAATATTCTATAGTAGTTCGCTTACGAACCACGTAATCCTTTCATGAACTACTTGTTCGCGAAAGGGAACATCTTAGAGCCTATTTGGCCCCGCGTGGCCAACGAGAGAGCAGAGGTGACAAACATGGAGATACCGGGCAAGAACGCCACCCTTGATGCAATGGCAGCACTTGGGTTTACTGAGTACGAAGCCAAAACTTACCTGGCCCTTCTCAGAAATAACCCAGCAACAGGCTATCAGGTCAGCAAGGACGCCGGAATTCCCAGGTCAATGGTTTACGAGGCCCTGGGGCGCCTAACAAACAAAGGTGCAATCATGTCCCTTCCCATGGGTGATACCACAAAGTACGCACCTGTACCTGTGGCTGTGCTTCTTGATAGCCTGCGGCATAGATACGAAGACGCCCTGGACGCTGCACATGAGCTATTGTCTCGCGATGAATCTCAAACACCTGTTGAGCAAGTGTGGAACCTGGTAGGCCACGATTCCATCATCACCCGTGCCAGGGATATGATTAGAACTTCCAAACAGGAGGCCTTGGCCTCACTGGACGACAGCACTTTGGTACAGCTGTTTGGCGACCTTGAGGACGCCTGGAGCAGGGGCGTATCAGTTCGTATGGTTCTTTCGGGCGAAGCCGAGGTTGAATTTGGCCAGGTAATCCGGCACCCACGGGAAGAAAGCGAACTGCAGCAAACTACTCAGAGCCTGGTTCTCGTTTCCGACAATAGCCAGGCACTGGTAGGCGGAACCGGTACATCTGATACCTGCATCTGGACCGGCAACAAGCATGTGGTATTCATCTCACGCCAGTTCATCTGGCAAGAGATATTCAGCCAAAAAGCAATGGAGCACTTAGGCAAGGAGATTCTGTCAATACTTACTGATGAGGAACGCAATGCCATACTGGGGCTGTGAGATATTAGGGCAAAGCACTGCTATTACCGGTGCCATGTCCCAGAAATCAGTGAGGCCGACTGTTCACAGGCTTTCGTTCACTACAACTGCACAGTATCGAGCCGGCCATTCCCAGTGCTCTAGTTTCGCAAGGATAGATTACAGCGGTGATTCAAGGCGATCAAGTCTAGACTGCAACCAACATCAAGAGAGGGATCTAGGTAATGAGTACCGGAATAGGAAACCACGTTTATAGGGGCCTAACAGACAAAGAAGTCATTGAACAGCGAAGAAAATTCGGCGAGAACGTGTTACCCAAGGCCAAACCCGTTTCACCTATTTCCATATTGGTGTCTCAGTTCAAGAGCCCCCTGATATACGTAATTCTTGGGGCAGCTCTCGTATCAATACTAATGGGAGAACGGAAAGACTTCGCCATAATCATGGCAGTAGTAGTATTCGACGTCATCCTCGGTTTTTTCCAGGAGTATCAAGCTAATGCAACATATGAAAGCCTCAAAGCTCTGGTAAAGCCCGTAGCCACAGTCATGCGAAACGGCGAGCGCACGGAAGTCGAAGCCCATGAACTTGTTCCCGGTGATGTTGTCCTCTTGGATACGGGAGACAAAATATCGGCAGATGGCAACCTCCTGGAAGCCAAGAGCCTTTCGCTTAACGAGGCCATCCTGACAGGGGAAAGTGAACCTGTGGTCAAGCGGGATTCAGAACCTGTGTACATTGGCACCACTGCGGTAGCCGGACGGGGTGTCATGGAGGTTACCGCCACCGGCAAGAATACCAAGCTAGGAGAAATCGCCCACAGCATCACCCAAGCAGATGATCAAGAGACTCCCCTGCAAAAACGGCTGGCAGCCTTCAGCAGTACCTTGACTAAACTGGTCATCGCCATAACCGGGGTTATGTATATTATCGGCGTTCTCAACGGCAAACATCCGTTGGATATGGTCAGAGTCGCAATCGTCCTCGCAGTGGCCGCCATTCCTGAAGGATTGCTTATTGCAGTGACTGTCATCCTTGTCATAGGCATGAAGAAGGTACTGAAGAGGCAAGGCTTGGTGAAGCAGCTCCTGGCAGTGGAAACCCTTGGCTCGGTAACAGTCATATGTACTGACAAGACAGGTACTTTGACAGAAGGCCAAATGACTGCCACCCACTGGGAAATGTCTGACGAAGACATGGCGTTCAAGATCATGGCTCTTAACAACAACCTGTCTGATGCCCTTGAAGTGGCCATATGGGACCTGGTCAAGCGGGAAAAGCCGGCAGACCTTGACCGCTGGTTAGAAGAATACCCTCGTCTGGATGAAGAACCTTTTTCCAGCGAGAAAAAATACATGAGGACTCTGCACTCATTCAGTGACAGAGACAGTGGAGATACCAAGCAGGTAGTTCTCCTCAAAGGAGCACCTGAGATCGTCCTCGAAAAATGCAAACTAGACGAAAAGGCTGAGGCAGATTACCGGCGAATGCTCGATGAGTGGGCAGATGAGGGGCTAAGGCTGCTTGGCCTGGCCTATAAAGTGATTTCGCCTGAAGACTTTGAAGCAGCTAGTTCTATAGGGCTGGCGACCCAAACGGGAGTTTCAACTGGCATAGAGCCTGAGCAGGTGCTGAATTCGCCCGAATCTCAGTCAGGTTTCATCTTTGCAGGCCTGGTGGGACTGCAGGACCCTGTACGTGCCGAAGTTCCTGAAGCCATCGAAACCTGCCATAGGGCTGGAATCCAGGTTAAGATGATCACAGGTGATCACAGAAAAACCGCCCTGAGAGTAGCCAAAATCATCGGCCTGAACGCAGATCCGTCCCAAGTCCTCGAAGGCAAAGAACTAGATGCCATGGATGATGAAGAACTCAAGCGAAAAGTCAAGGATATTGTGGTGTTCTCGAGGATACTTCCCCACCAGAAACTGCGGATAGTATCAGCGCTGCAGTCCCTGGGAGAAGTGGTTGCCATGGTAGGAGACGGCGTAAACGATGCGCCCGCACTGAAGAAGGCTGACATTGGCGTGGTAGTTGGCACTGCAAGTGACGTAGCCAAGGAAACAGCTGACCTTGTGCTCCTGGACTCCAATTTTAAGACCATAGTGGCTGCCGTGGAAGAAGGCCGTGTAGTCTTCCAGAACATCAAGAAGGTTGTATCTTACACCCTGTCCAACTCATTTGCCGAGATATTGCTGGTCTTTGTGTCTATGCTGCTTGGCTGGCCGGCACCGCTTACAGTAGCCCAGATTCTGTGGATTCACCTGATATGTGACGGCCCTGTCGATATTGTTCTCGGATTCGAACCCAAGGAAGAAGGTATTATGGAGGAAAAACCAAGGCCTGTCACAGAACCAATACTAGACCGGCTGGGTATGGGGCTTATCGGTTCTATCAGCGGGACTGCAGCCCTGGGTTGCCTTTTGATGTTCAACCATTACATGAACCAGCATGGCGACCTTGCCCTTGCCAGGACGATTACTTTCGAAACACTGGCAGTTATTTCACTTGTATATGTCTTTGCTTACCGGAGCATGCGGAAAAGCATCTTCCACACAGGACATCTTACAGAGAACAAGCCGTTGTTGGTATCTGTTGCCTTCGGATTTGTAGTAGCACTGGCAGGAGTTCTGGTTCCTTATTTCAGGACAGTCCTGGGAGTGGTTCCTCTAGAGCCTTTGCACTGGGTATTTGTGTTCGGCCTTAGTTTCCTTCTGCTCCTTATTGTCGAGGCAGGAAAACACCTGGCCTTGAGCCGTGGCAGAGCAGGATAGTGGCACAAAGGAAGTAAGAAATGCTAAGGTGATTCCATACAACCTGTAGTTTATTCAGACAGCTGTCCGATTTTCGTACACCTTTTCCATGAACCTGTAGTTTTTCCGGACAACTGTCCGATTTCCGTACACCTTTTCCGTGAACCTGTATGAAATTCGGGCAGCTTTTTCATGAACCTGTAGTTTTTCCGGACAACTGTCCGATTTCCGTACACCTTTTCTCGAAATGTCCGCAATCCGGCAGTCCCCATCCCTAGACTCTTCGTGCCTATACCAGGCCTACCTGACAGGACTAAGCATGTACAGCCTATGTACTTTGGCCTTTGCATCAAAACACG
>MTKW01014475.1_pt1 | contig 14135 bp, 12 predicted proteins | sample 1042761 | NCBI WGS metagenome assembly MTKW01 (sample SAMN06205366, study PRJNA360243) | anaerobic digester metagenome | biome: Wastewater treatment plant; feature: Anaerobic digester sludge; material: sludge; isolation source: anaerobic digester fed with sludge from wastewater treatment plant ...
CCGTTCGATACCATTAAGTGTGGTAGATCCGATTCGTTCAAGCATTGCTGTATCACATTTAATAAGGCTGTCTATACGCTTGACGTTTCTATATTATCGAACCAAGACCTAAAAAACCTTTACACAATCTCCGGCGACATTCCACCTTCCAAAATCTCATACAGAAAATCCAACCGCAAACAATTTTTTATTGCCTATTTTTACATTTTTACAAAAAAAATACCCTGTTTGAGTGCATATTTGCTCTTCTTTTATCGGTCTAAATTTCTATAACTTCTCTTAAGTCTTTTTATAAAAATCACTTATACAGAATTTACAGCAATCACATCAGACAACCCAGACGTCCCATTTTACCTATTTTAACTAAAGATTTTCAAAAAGCCCTTCCGATAGCAAGAGTAGTCAAGAAACAACCCAAATTACCAAAACAAGAGCCGCTGGGCGTCAATATAAGAAACATAGAGAACTTTGAAAAAGAGAGGAACCTATGGCCAACCACTTCATCCGCGAGCGTTACTTGGAAGCCCTTTTAACCGGTGACCGTCAAGCCTGTCGCAGCATCATCGAAGAAGCCCTCCAGGCAGGCACCATGGCAATTCAAATCTATATGGACATCATTTGGCCGATAATGGTCGAAATCGACAACCTATATCGTCAAGATCGCATTCTGCCCGCTCAAGAGGCCGTCGCCTCGCGAATCAACCGCAGCATCGTCAACCAATTGCAAAACAAACTGCCCCGCCGCCCCGCAATGGATCGCCGCGTTGTCATCGTGACAGCCAGCAACGAACAAGCGGAGCTGGGCGGGCAAATGACCTGTGATTTATTCGAAAGCGACGGCTGGCGATGCCGTTTTCTCGGCGGCACGGTGAATAATGAGGATGTTTTGGAGTTTATTCACGGTTACGCCCCCGACATCCTGCTGCTGTATGGCTTTAACGGCAAGGAAGCCCCCGCCGTACGCGACCTGATTGACCGAATTCGACAAATTAACGCGTGGCCCAATATGCGAATTATGCTCTCAGGGGGAGTCTTTATGCGAGCCGAAGGACTGTGGGAAGAAATTGGAGCCGACTTGTACGCCGAAACAGCCGCCGAGGCAATTCGAATCGCATCCCTGCCTGCTGAAGACCTGCCTGCCCCCGTCCGCACCATCAAGCAGCACGTCTATGCCAAAAAATCTCAAGAGCCTGCAGCAACAGTCCGATAATAAAAATCGGCATATTCGAGACAATTGAGCCAAGCCGTCGGACAGACGGCTTGGCTTTTCTGGACTTTGCTTTACTACAATAAAAAAACTTCTCAAAAAAGTGTTGCAAACCTTCTCCTGCATCGCTATATAGTGTTCTTTTGCGTTGTGTCTCAAATGGTCGGATTAACTTTTTTCATAAAATACGCTTATGATTCTGACACAGATACTTCAGCCGTCTTGTATTAAGGCACCCCTTGAAAGCAAAGACAAGGACGCAGCGATTGAGGAACTCGTCAATGTACTGGCGGATGCCGGCTTGCTAACGAACCGCACCGAAGCCCTGGAGGCCGTCATGGCGCGAGAAGCAACCCGCAGCACCGGCATCGGTTCGGGCATCGCCATTCCTCACGGCAAAAGTACCGCCGCCAAAGAATTGGTTATGGCCATCGGCATCGCGGCCGACCCGATTGAATTTGACAGCATCGACAACAAACCGGTAAAGATCATCGTCTTGCTCATTTCGCCGCCGGATCAAACCGGTCCTCACATCCAGGCCCTGGCCCGCATCAGCCGCCTGCTGCTGGATGCCCAGTTCAAAGAGCAACTCGAAAAAGTCTCTTCTCCGGAAGAGGTATACTCCCTGATCAGTAGCAAAGAATCGCAATAATATACGTCGCATTTTAGCGAAACCGATCGCGTGTTAAGAGCGATTGAATGAAAGTCATTGACTGCTTTGGTGGAAATGCAACGCGTGTCGAAACACACCAAATACCAGCTCACTGCGACCGTTGTTACGGCAGTGAGCTTTTTTTGTATCTGCACCGCACCGGCATTGGTCGAATCGGTCGGCCCTAACGGCTCAAACGCACGAATCGTTCAGCAGCAGGGATTAACCGGCAAAGGAATCCATATTGCGATGCTCTCATCCGGCAATGCACGCGACAGCCATGAGGCATTTGTCGTCTCTGAGACCCAACGGGCGGTTCTTAACTATGATTATACCGGCAAAGGGACATCGGCCGCTTCCCATGATACGCAAGTGGCCGGCATCATCGTGTCACAAGGCGGCCCAAAATGTCCCGCCTGCATCGGTGTCGCACCGGGTGCTCGTCTGCACAGCGCCCGCATTTCCGACGGCGGCCTGTCACCCTACACCATCGATCGCGCCCTGAACGACCTGATTGTCAACAAAGGCTGCCGCATCGTGGTAACCGGTGTGCAGATCCCGGCCACTGTTGTTGCGCCTGACGGGACCTCGGTCTGGAGCAACATATACGATCATTATGCCGAACATTACGATGTATTATTTGCCAACGCCGCGGGGAACAGCGATTCGACCATCACCATCTTCGGCGACAGTTACAACGGCATCACCACCGGCGGACTGGCACTGGACGACCAAGGCTGCTATCGCATCGTTGGTTCGATTTCCAACGCTGGCCCCACCCTGGACGGCCGACGCAAGCCGGAACTGACCGCCCCGGCACAACGACAAATGATACCCAATGCCGCCGGCGATTCCGCCTGGTCGGCGGCCGGCTCGGCCCGCGGCGAAACCAGTTTTTCCGCCCCCCATACTGCCGGCGCTGCGGCCCTGCTGATGGAATGGGCCCTCCAGACCGCCACCCCTGATGACGATAAAAGTCTGACCATCAAGGCCGTCTTAGTCAACACCGCCGATCCAAACGTATTGGACAAATCAAAAAAACCGACCGACCCCGATACTGTGGTATGGCATTCGCAGCGCGGCTATGGACGCTTGGATGTCGGCCATGCCCTGAAACTACTCAAGGCCGAACGTGTCCGGCCGGCCGCTCCAATCCAGAACGCCGCTGGCTGGGCCTATGAAACACTCGGTTTTTATGGCCGTCACCAGTACGTGTTTAACGGGCGAAAAAACCTGCAACTTGACATAACTGTCACTTGGCACCGCAAATTAACGCGCTACTCGGCGATCTCCTATGTGCAAGAGGCCCCTCGCTTTAACCTGAAAGTGGACATTAAATCCCCTAACGGAAAAATCTTGTTCTCGGAGTACGACGCCAACAACACTCTCCGCAAAGCTCGTCTTGTCCTGCCCGAAGACGGCCTCTACACCCTCGAGATCCGAAACCGCGTCTATCAGCAAGACCGCTCCTATGCCATGGCCTTTGAATTGACTGAACCGCGTACCGAGTAAGGACACACAAAAGACAGTATCAGCCAAACTGAATCCCGCATTAAATACCCTAATAGTTTTGCGTTGCTATTTTGTTCTTTTTTCTTTATAGTGCGACTCATTATGACGATATACAGCGTGGCGGCAACTTCGCATTTTTTATTTAATTTATTGCTGATAAAGGATTTATTATGTGTGGCATTGTGGCATATTTTGGGCGCAAACCGGCACAGCCGATTCTTATCGAAGGCCTTAAACGTCTTGAATATCGCGGTTACGACTCAGCGGGCATCGCGCTTTTAGAGAAGGATAGGTTTTCGATTTACAAAACCCCGGGGCGTATCTCCAATCTGGAAGAGACCCTGCCGACCCCCCCCGCACCGGGCGGTCTTGGGCATCGGCCACACCCGCTGGGCCACACACGGCAAACCCAGCACTGCCAATGCACATCCCCACGTGGACTACACTGGTAAAATCGCCCTCGTGCATAACGGCATTATTGAAAACTACGCTACGCTGAAAAAATGGCTCATCAAAGAAGGCTGCACCTTCAAAAGCGAAACCGATACCGAAGTGGCCGCCAACCTTATCGGCTACTTTTACAGCAAAAATCGCAGTCGTGACGGGCTGGACTGCCCCTTGGAATGCAACCGATTCGAATGGGCCGTCCAGCAGGCCATCAACGAAATTGTCGGCACGTACGGCCTGGCGATTTTGTGCCGGGACTGTCCCGAAATGCTCATCGGCGTCAAAAAAGGAAGCCCGCTGATTTTAGGGGTTGGCAAAAATGAATTTATCCTCGCCTCGGACGCCTCAGCGATAATCGAACACACCAGTCAAGCGGTTTATCTGTCTGACGGCGAAATGGTCACCCTTTATCGCGACAGTTTTTCGACCAAAACGCTCAGCAACGAAACCGTTGACGCCGAACTAAAGGACATCGAAATCTCGCTGGATCAGATCGAACTGGAAGGCTTTTCGCATTATATGCAAAAAGAAATCGCCGAACAGCCGGCCTCCCTCGAAACCTGCCTCAACGGGCGCATCGATCTGAAAAACGGCCGGGTGATTCTGGGCGACATTCAATCGCGGCTGCGTGATTTGACCCGCACCAAACGAATCATCCTGACGGCCTGCGGCACGGCCTGGCATGCCGGTCTGGTGGGAGAATTTTTGTTTGAGCAGCTTGCCCGCATTCCGGCCGAGGTCGAATACGCCAGCGAATTTCGCTATCGCAACCCCATCCTTGAAGAAGGCACCGTTGTTATCGCCATTAGTCAGTCCGGCGAGACCGCCGACACCCTGGCCGTCGTCGAACAGGCCAAAGAACGCGGCGCGACCGTCTTGGGCATCGTCAACGTGGTCGGTTCCACCATCGCACGGATGACCGATGCCGGCGTCTATCTGCGCGTCGGGCCTGAAATCGGCGTCGCCAGTACCAAGGCCTTTACCGCCCAGGTGGCGGTGCTGGCCATGTTGGCCATCGAGTTGGGACGACGACGGCATTTAAGTAACGACGCAACCGAGGGTCTTCTTAAAGAACTGTTCGCCATTCCCAATAAGATCAAAACCGTCCTCACACAATCCGAGGCCATCCGCGATATCGCTGCGGCCAATGTGAACAAAGAAAACTGGCTGTTCCTCGGACGCGGCTTTAATTATCCGGTGGCCCTCGAAGGCGCCCTGAAACTCAAAGAAATCAGTTATATCCATGCCGAGGGACTGCCGGTTGCAGAGATGAAACACGGCCCAATCGCACTGATCACCCCTGGCATGCCGGCCGTCTTTATCGCCACGCGATGCGCTCAATACGATAAAATCATCGGCAATATCGAAGAAGTTCGCGCCCGCGGGGGCCACACCATTGTCGTCGCAACCGAAGGCGACGAGCAAATTCGCTCCTATGCCGACGACCTGATTTATGTCCCCGACACATGCGATTGCTTCCAGCCGCTGCTGACAGTGGTACCGCTGCAAATCCTGGCCTATCACGCTGCCGTGCTGCGCGGTCATGACGTGGACAAACCCCGCAACCTGGCCAAAAGTGTAACAGTGGAATAGTTCGGCGATGAACTATTTCCGTCTCACCGGGGATCGACGCACCGCGTTATTTGTTTTGGTGTTGGGAATGTCCGTGTGTTCCTGAAGGACTTTCATTGCTTTTTTCACATCGGCCACCTTCACCACAGCAGTGGTTCGTCCGCCGCGGGCACCGGCCGTACAATAGGCATACGCGATATTGATGTGGGCTTTGGCCAGCTTTTCGGTCACGTCGGCAAACGCCCCTGCCTTGTTGGGCAGATTCAGGCACAACACATCTGTCTCACTGTATTGCAGATTTAGTTTATTCAAGACCTCACGTATGCGCTCCTTGGCGGTACCGACCAGCCGCATCACCCCATGTTCCATCGAATCCATCATCGTCATGGCAACGATGTTGATTTTTGCGTTCGCTAATTCATTGAGAATACGGGCCAACACCCCGGGCTTATTAATCATAAAGATTGAAAACTGCGTATCTAAATGCATTGCCAACCCCTTTCCGGTTTGATTGACTTTTGATAAAACACGCCCTTGCTTGAGTACCAAATCCACTGCTCATCCTGTTTTTGCTTTCCAACACGCCGCCAGATGGGTACCGGTCGAGTCCTTGGGAACGAGAGTCTGTATCTCCTCACGACAGCGCCCCTCCGCCAACGGACAACGCGGATGAAACGGACAGCCCGACGGCGGATTGGAGGGACTGGGCACCTCACCGCTCAGCACCATCCGTTGTTTGGTCTTGACCGGCGCCGGCTCCGGAATGGCACTGAGTAGCGCCTGCGTATAAGGATGACGCGGCTCGGCGTACAGGGCGTCCCGAGTGGCAAACTCCACGATATGTCCCAGATACATCACCGCCACGTCCTCGCTGATATGCTCGACCACCGCCAGATCGTGCGCTATAAAAATATACGTCAGCCCCATTTCTTCCTGCAAATCCTGCAGCAAATTGATTATCTGCGATTGAATGGAGACATCCAGCGCACTGACCGGCTCATCGCAAATCAGTAGCTTGGGCTCCAGCGCCAGCGCCCGGGCAATGCCGATGCGCTGCCGTTGTCCGCCGGAAAATTCATGCGGATACCGCCCCAGATGCTCTACCGAAAGACCAACCCTCTCAACCAGTTCGGCGGCCTTGTCGCGCCGCTGTGCATAGCCGGCCATCCGATGCACCAGCAGCGGCTCACTGACAATCTGCTCAACATTCATTCGCGGATTCAGCGAGCCGTACGGATCCTGAAAGATCATCTGCATATCACGCAGCAGACGTTTGATCCGTTTGGCATCGGCGGCAAACACATCTTCCCCTTCAAACAGAAACCGCCCCCCTGTCGGCTCAATCAGCCGCAGCAGCGTCCTGCCGACGGTTGTCTTGCCGCAGCCGCTCTCACCGACCAGCCCGAGTGTTCGGCCTCGTGGGACACGAAAACTGACACCGTCCACCGCCTTGACATGCCCGATCGTCTTACGCAGTACACCCGCCCGAATGGGAAACCACGTTTTCAGATCGCAGACTTCAACAAGATAATCGTTTGCCTGATTCATTATTCTGTTTTCTGTCCTCTGACCTCTGTCTCTGACGCCTCATACCCTTGGGCATACCAACAGGCCACACAGCGTCCCTGACCAACCTCTTTGAGCGGCGGCTCTTCGGTTTGACATCGCCGATTCTCTTTACCCACCGGACAACGCGGATGAAACTTGCAGCCGCTCGGAAAATCCAGCGGATTGGGCACCACTCCGCCAATCACATCCAGCCGATGCTTGCGTTCGCCCAGTCGCGGCAGCGACCGCAGCAATCCCTGCGTATAGGGATGCAGCGGCTGCTCAAGCAACGGCTTAACCGACGCCGTTTCAACCACACGCGAAGCGTACATCACCACTACATCATCGGCATTCTCGGCCACCACCCCCAAATCGTGCGTAATCAGCATAATGCTCATCCGATGCTTCCGCTGCAACTGCCGCAGCAAATCAAGGATTTGCGCCTGAATCGTCACATCCAGCGCCGTGGTCGGCTCATCGGCGATCAGCAGTTTCGGTGAGCAGCTCAGCCCCATCGCAATCATCACACGCTGCCGCATGCCGCCGCTCATCTGATGCGGATACTCATCAATACGCCGCTGCGGATCGGCGATCCCGACTTGCCGCATAATCTCGATGGCCAGCGCCCTGGCCTGACGAGCATTCAGTCCGCGATGAAGTCGAATCGCCTCTATAATCTGATTTCCCACCGTAAAAACCGGATTCAGACTGGTCATCGGTTCCTGAAAGATCATCGCAATCTCATTGCCGCGGATCCGTCGCATGCGGCTGTCGGGCAGTTTCAACAAAGAACGCCCGTCGAACTCAATCTCGCCGGCGACAATCCGCCCCGGCGGATACGGAATCAGCCGCATCACCGACAGCGCGGTAACGCTCTTGCCGCAGCCGCTTTCGCCGACCACCGCCAGCGTCTTTCCTTTGTGCAGATCAAAACTGACATCCTGCACCGCCCGCACCAACCCCATCTCGGTATAAAAGTGCGTCGAAAGATTTCTGATCGACAATAAAATGGAGTTGCTCTGCATCAATCCGTCCTCAATTTCGGATCCAGGCAATCCCGCAACGCATCGCCGAACAAATTCAGCGCCAGCGACAGCACAAAAATCGCCACCGTGGCCGCGGCCATTTCCCACCAGACATTCCGCGCCAGTTCTGCCCGGGCCGCATCAATCATCGCCCCCCAACTGGGCTTATCGGTCTCACCCAGCCCCAGAAAACTCAGGATCACCTCGGAATGGATAAACGTCACAAAACGCAATGAAAAATTGATAATAATGATATGAAACACATTCGGCAGCAAATGTTGAAAGATAATCCGTCCCGACGAACAGCCCATCGCCCGTGCCGCCAGCACATACTCGCTTTCTTTGCGTTTCATAATCTCACCGCGAATCAATCGGGCAATACCCACCCAACTGGTCAGTCCCATCGCCAGATACACCCCCGTAACCCCGCGCAGCGGCACACCAAACAACGATTTATCCCGCAGCACCACCGCAAAGGCCATCACTAACAGAATATAGGGAATCGTGTTCAGTGTCGTCAGCAGCCAAACTACCAGATCATCAATCCAGCCGCGAAAATATCCCGCCACCGCCCCCAACGGCACACCGATCAGCAAACTGATAAGGGAGGCACACAGGGCGACAGTAATCGATGTCTTGGCCCCATAGAGCATTTTTCGGAAGGTCGAGCGACCCAAAAAATCCGTCCCGAACAGCGACCATCCCGACTTGGTTTGGCCGTCCATCGACTGCCATTCGTACGACTTGAGCGGCGCCTGATACGACGGACCGATCTCCTCGTTCCATCGTGTCAGCATATTATCCCAATCGGCAATCTCAGAGACAAACACAAAACCGGCCAATATAAAATAGGCTGCCGAAATCCAAAAACATACAATCGCCAAACGGCGTTTGCGCAAACGACGCAGCCCATCCGCCCATAAACTTCGCCCCTTCCCAACGAGACGCCGTATTATTGGCTTATCTTTCAGCGGTGTTTCTGATGGAGTCATATCCATTCCAACTCAAAAACAGTTATTCCAGCGACACCCTCGGATCCACCCACGCATAACAAATATCCGTCAGCAGGGTAAATATCACAATCAACAGCGACATAATATAGGTCATTGCATTAAGCACAAAAAAATCACGTGAATTGATGGCCTGAATCATCAAATCACCCAGCCCTGGAATCCCGAAAAACCGCTCCAACAGCAGCGAGCCGAGAATCAGATACGGAATCGACAGCACCACATTGGTGATAATCGGAATCATCGCGTTTTTGAGCACGTGCTTAAACAACACCGTACGCGTCGAAAGCCCCTTGGCAAAGGCGGTTCGCACATAATCCGACTGCATCTCATCCAGCATCACCGTCCGATAAAACCGCAAATTAGCCCCCAGTCCGGCGGCAATACCGATGAGTACCGGCAGCGCCACGCTGACCCAAATCGACCGATCCGGCACAAAAAATATTGGAAACCAGTCCAGCCGATATGCAAAAAAGTACTGACCGAAAATAATAAAACTCAGATAGGGGATGCTCATTCCCGCCACGCAAATCACCACCAGAATCATATCCAGCTTCGAGCCCCGTACAAAGGCCACCACCAGCGCCAAGGCAATCGAAATCGTCACGGTCCCGATAAACATCGGCACCGTCAGCGCCAACGAAGGTCCAACCCCCCATCTAATGCGGTCGGCAATCAGTTCCCGATTCAAATCATAACCAAAATTAAATGTCAGCGCCTTGGTAAAGTGACTGAAAAATTGACTGTCAAAATCCAGCATCCGCCAGGCCTGCACCAGGTGCAAGCCGCCAAGACGCTCCTTAAAAAGATCCCGCAGCCAGATTTTTTGCCCTTCCTGCTCAAGTTCGAACTCACTTAAGGGTCTTGCCGGCCCTGCCGTGCTTTCCTTGAGGCGGCCCTCCTCGGCCTCGCGTGCCTGCTTCAGATAAGCCTCCTTGTGGCCTTGCCAGTCGTCCTCGTCCAGCGGCTCCAGGCCGACAAACAACGGCTTGTCAAGGCCGTATTCGTGGCGAATCTCGGCAATCGTCTCAGCATCGGCATCTCGACCGGCGATTTGATAGGAAATATCACCCCCTAACAGCGTAAACAGCACAAACGTCAGCAGCAGCACGCCGAAGACTATCGGGATCGTATAAAGCAATCGTCGAATAATAAAGGCTGTCATCGTTCTTCGCTAATTCAGTATCGAATTCTTCATTTTTGCGGTCCTACACGATTTTCTCAAAAACACTCTCCCGGCCGATTACCTCTTTTTAAGTTCCGCCAGCAAATCCGCATAGCGAGCCCGCTCGTGTTGGTCCACCCGTCGATATTTCAAGACATTATACGAAAACACGTGCGGCTTATAATTTTTGTACCATGAATGATACAGGGCATACGAAACGCGATGCGTGGTAAATACCGCCGGATAATCGTCCATCACCATCCGTTCCATCCGCCGATACAGTGCAGTCCGCTCCGGGCTGTCGAACATCACCTGAGCCTGCTCGAGCAGTGTATCATATTCCGGATTGGAATAAAAAAACTTATTCCCGCCGGGAGCAAAATATTTTGTACCGAACAGTTCCAGAAAATCAATCGCGTCCGGCATCCCGGCGCTGACGCCGCTGGCAAACAACTGCAAATGCCCGTTATTGACCTCGGACATATACGTCGGCCAATCCATATACTCCACATTCAACCGAAGACCAATATTGGACATATATTTTTGCAAAAACTGGGCGTATTGCCGCGAAAAATTGTCCACCCCCGGCATCCCCAGTTTCAGCGGCCCGATAGGCCCGCCGTGAATCTTTTCCGCCTCTTTGAGCAATTCGGCCGCCTCGGCTGGATCATATCGAGAATACCCGTACTCAGCGATATTCGGATCGTAGGAATTCATCCCCGGCGACACAAAGCCATGGGCCACTTCAAACCGGCCGTTGAACAGCAAATCCACCAACGCCTGACGATCAATCGCCCGCGAAATCGCCATACGCAACGGTTTGTTCGGCCCCAGCACCGGATCTCTGAGATTAAACCCCACCCAAAATGTGGACGGGTCGATGTAGATTTCCAGCCGGATGTTTCGCTGAATCATCTCTTCGGTCAATTCGCCGCCGCTGGATCCGATGGCCTCATCAAAATTATCTTTGGGAATCCCCAAAAAATCCAGCTCCCCCCGCATAAACAACAGCCACCGCGGCTGGTCTTCCTCAATCACACGAAAGAAAATCCGATCCACAAACGGCAGCGGCTTGCCCGCATCGTCCAGCAGCCCCGCTTCCGCATCGCCCGGCGCCCCTTGCGACGGATACAACTGGCCCCGCCAATTGGCATTGCGCACCAATTCCACATAACTGCCGCGCCGCCAGGTCTTGAGCCGATAAGGACCGGTCCCCACAGGATGCTGGGGAATCCGGGCACGATAATAATCCACCGCCTCTTTGGCGACCGGAGCGGTGGACATATCCGACAGAACCGATTCCACCACCTGCGGCCATGGACGAACCAGCTTGATTTGCAGCGTAAAATCATCCAGCGCCCGAAAGCCTTCAACCTCGTAATCGTAATCTACCGACCATTCATCGGCAAACTGCCTGGTGTAATCGCGAAACGCATCAAGACCCACGATTCGATCATTCCACGACGGCCAGTTCTGACTGCGATACTTAACGTTGGCAATGCGTTTGATGGCATACACAATATCGTGCGCCGTCACCTGCCGTCCCTTGCCGTCTGCAAAACACGGGTCATCCTGAAACCGTACGTCCTGCCTGATACGAATGGTATAGGTCAGCTTATCCTCACTGATCTGCGGCAAATCTTCAGCCAGCACCGGCACCACCTCATAAGGCCGCTTGAGATAATGATACCCAAACAGCGCCTCAAAAATATTGCCGCCCACCGTCATTCCATAGACATCCCGCATATTGCCGCTGTCCAGTGTCTGAATCTTGGTAATCAGCGACAAATGCAGCACATTCTCATCACTATCGGGGGTTGCCTTATGCAGGCCGCAGCCGAGAAATACCGTCGCGATAGCCAACACAAGAACCACCCATTGACAGCCCATTATAAAACGCCTGCGTGACGCTTTATCGAAATCGCTTTTTGTAACGCTCACGTTTTTCACTGTCCACTTTGAAAAATTTTGTCATTCCCATCCCATTGGTATCAGGCCGATAAGAATTCGGCACGATATTCTCTACCCATTCATGATGCAGCAGATACGAGATCCGATGATACACATACGCCGCCGGCAAATCGTTGACCACAAGCCACTGGGCTTGATGATACAAGGCGGTTCGTTCAGGGCTGTCCGGCATCACCGAAATCCGCTCATAAACAGCATCAAATTCCGGATTGTTATACTGAGTACTGTTGGGCCACGGTGAATTTTTACTGTAATAGACCTGTAAGAAATTTTCTGCGTCGGGATAATCGGCAATCCAGCCGGAAAAGAACATTTGCAGCCGGCCAGTCCGCATCCGCTCCAAAAACGTCGGCCAGTCAAACATTTCCAATTCCACCGTCAACCCGATCTGTGCCATACAGTTTTGCAGAAACTGACCGGTCTGGCGAATCGTCGCATCGGTACCGCCCATGGCCAAACGCAGCCGTCCCAACGGTCCGCCATTGATGCGTTCTGCCTCAGCCAAATAGTACCGGGCACGTTCTTGATCCAACTGAGAAAAAGATATCTGTTCAATCGACGGGTCATACCCTTCCATCACAGGCGGAAGAAACCCATGCGCCACTTTGCCGCGGCCGTTCAAAAACAAATCGATAAATCGCTCACGGTCGAGGCTCAGACTGATCGCTTTGCGCAGTGCAAGATTGCCCCCTACCGTCGGATCGGACATATTAAAGCCCACCCAAAAGGTATTGGGCTCATCAAAAGTCTTCAACTGAATATGTCGCTCCTTCATCATCTCGGTCATCTCCACTCCCATGGAAATCACCTGACCGAAATTGTCCTTGGGAATGCTGTTGATATCCAGCTCACCCCGAATAAACAACAACCATCGGGGCTGATCCTCAATAATAATCCGCCAAAAAACCCGATCAATATACGGCAGCTGTTGACAGGTCCCGTCCGGCTCTTGAACAAACCCATGATAATTCAGATTTCGTTCCGCTTCGATAAAGCTGCCCCTTCGCCAGCGAACGAGTTGATACGCACCGGTTCCGACGGGGTTGTAACCGATCCGCTTGCCGTAATACGCGACCGCCTCAGGCGCCATCGGCGCGGTGGCGATATACTGAAGCCACAACGCAAACTGCGGCCAGGGGCGCACCAATCGAACCACCAGCATATGGTCATCCTCAGCGTACAGCCCTTCCACCGGCCGGTCATAATCCACCTGTCCAGGCTCACAGTGCTTGGTATATTCCCGAAAGGAGTCCAGCCCGACAATCCGCCCGTCAAATATCCACCAGCTTTTGCTGCGGTTTTTGACGTCGGCAATCCGCTTCCAGGCAAACACAAAGTCATGCGCAGTTAGTTCTCGCCCTTTGCTGTCCGGAAAACAGGGGTTGTCATGATAATAGACCCCTTGTCGTATAGGAATGTGATAAACCGTGCCGTCTTCACTGATTTGGGGCATATCCGCCGCCAAGAGGGGAACCATCCGATACGGCCGGGCCGTGTAATCATAATCGTATAAACACTCAAAAAGATCCCCCGCCACAGCGTGTGTTACCACGTCACCAACTTCTGCAGGATCAAGCGTCTGAATGCTCTCGCGAAGGCGATGATAAATCACCGTTTCGTCGCTCGCTACGGACCCTTTGTCCTCACACCCGATCAACCCCATTACCCCAACCACCATACAAATCCCCACCCCAAGCACTCGCTGAATGCGATGTGACTTGTCGGCACACTCCCTCTGATATGAACCTCCATAGTGTGGGGGCAGGATTTTAATACTCATCGGTTAAGCGATACTCACTGGGCCGGGGGAGGGGGTAATTGCGGCGGGCTGTATTTTGTCTGTCCTGTGTCCGTTTTCCCATAATCAAACTTCAAACGTGTCGCCAAATGCCCCGGGCCGACATCGCTGCCGAAATAGGCCTCAAATTCGCGATCCAGTCCCATCCCGCCGCGTTGAAGAATACGAATAAATGGAGTTTGTTGCCCCATAATGCGAGTTAGAACATAATTGTCCACCTCGGTAATC
>MTKW01003521.1_pt1 | contig 14133 bp, 12 predicted proteins | sample 1042761 | NCBI WGS metagenome assembly MTKW01 (sample SAMN06205366, study PRJNA360243) | anaerobic digester metagenome | biome: Wastewater treatment plant; feature: Anaerobic digester sludge; material: sludge; isolation source: anaerobic digester fed with sludge from wastewater treatment plant ...
CCCTTAGTCTGCATAGTAAAAGCTGGCATATTATCAGTAATTACAGTAGTATCAAATCCTTGGTCATAAGCTACACTAGCTGTAAGCCTAGCCCCTTGCAAATAAGGTCTAGTTTCAGGACAAAATAATTTGATATTTTTGTTTCTCTTTTTAGCTTCCTTTAACATCATGCCCACTATAGTCTCACCAAAACATTGAGTCATTATATTTCCATTGTCTGGGAACATATCTACAAGATATTCTGCAACAATTCCTATTCTAGAATAACGTTTATTCATAGAGTCAACAGTATGTTCAAAAATAGCTTCATCAACCTTTTTGCCACTTTCCATTGCTTCATAAGCCACATCTAAACACCTATTAACTACTTGATTCATTCTATTTGCAGTTGTAGGTCTTGCATTTGCTAATTTGTATGCTGCATCTTTCAAATATTCCTTTTGCTTTTCTTCTGATAAATCCCTACATTCATAAGCTGCCAATGCCATACCCATTCCTGCAGCTGTATATGGTCCTGCACTTTGTGTCACCATATCCTTAATTGCCTTTGCTACTTCTTCGTGAGTATTACATGTAACAAATACTGTATCTGTAGGATAAATTCTTCTATCTAAAATCCTAACCTTACCATCTTCATACCAAGCCACATTTTCATATCTCAGCATAAATGCTAAATCTTTATCTGCACGTTCCATATATCTCCTACCTTTCTACTTTTTATTTTACTTTATTATCTTTAAATTTTGGAATTCCAGTGATAATTGCCAACACTCCAAATAGTATCATAAAATATGAATATAGGGAATATGGTACTATTTCAACTGGAGAAATCTTTCCTATTCCAGCAGCTACTAATAACTGACCACCATAAGGAATTAATCCTTGGAAAGCAGATGAGAATATATCTAAAAGGCCTGCTGTTCTCTTTGGATCAATACCATATTCATCTCCTAAGTCCTTTGCCAATGGACCTGCTGTAATTATTGAAATTGTATTATTAGTAGTGGCTACATCTAGTAAACTGACTAATATTACCATTCCAAATTCTGCACCTTTTTTACTCTTAATCTTAGATTTTACTTTTTCCAATAGATAATCAATACCACCATAATAATTCATAAGTCCAACTACTCCACCTACAACTATGGCAATCATAGCTAAATCTTGCATCCATTCCATACCTCTTTGTAGGAATCCAAATAGTTCAACAACACCATAGTCCCCTTTAACAAGACCTATAATTGAACCAACTGCTATACCTGAGCCTAATACTGTCATTACATTCCAGCCAATAAGTGCAGTAACTATAACTACTACATATGGAGCTATTCTAATTAAATCATATTCATAAGTTCCAATTTGAGCATTTCCTGTTGATAAAAATGATAAAATAACTAAAGTACAAATTACTGCCGGAAGTACAATTAAAGCGTTGGCTTTAAATTTATCCCTTGGTCCTACACCTTGAGTTCTTATTGCAGCTATTGTAGTATCAGAAATAAATGATAAGTTATCACCAAACATTGCACTACCTACTACTGTTCCCATTACTAATGCCATACTTATACCCGTTTGTTCAGCAATGCCAACACCTATTGGTGCAAGAGCTGTAATAGTTCCCATAGATGTTCCCATAGCAAAGGATAAAACTGCCCCTATAATAAATATTCCTGGTAATAGTGCATTTGTTGGTAAAATACTTAAACCTAAATTTACTATAGTACTTACTGCCCCCATGGCGTCAGCTATGGAATAAAATGCACCTGCCAACATAAATATAATAACCATTAGTATAATAGTTGGTTCTCCACCAGATTTTGAAAAAATCTCTAACTTATCATCAAGGGAAGTTTTTTCTCCTGGCTTGTCTAATAACAAAGATAATCCAGATGCAAACATAAAACCTAATAATAAAGGCATACTACTAAATTCTCCAGATAATATTCCAGTTCCCATATAAATAACTAAGAAAAATATTAAAGGTAATAATCCTTTAAAGCTACCATTCTTTTTCATTTTATAATTCCTCCTAAATGTTTTTATTTCTTTTCTTTTACTTGTCCATAACTTTGAAATAACCCCAACATCTTCTCCATTTCTTCATCTGGTAGGATTATTGGTTCCCCTACTGATTTGGATCTATAGTAGATTTCTGCACAAAATTCAATTTCTTCCGCCTTATTAAATGCATTTGGTAAATCCTTAGCTCCTGTTAATAGTCCATGATTTGCTAAAAATACAGCCATTCTACCTTCCATGGCTTCAAAGGCATTCTCTGCTAATTCCTTTGTTCCAAAAGTTGCATAATCTGCACATCTTACATTTTTACCACCGGAAATAGCTACTAAATAATGTACTGCTGGTAATTCCCATCTTAAGCAGGATAATACAGCTGAATAAGTAGAATGGGTATGAACCACAGAATTAATATCTTCCCTCCTCTCGTAAAAAATCTTATGCATAGAGTATTCGCTTGAAGGTTTTTGAATTCCATCAATGATATTCCCATCTAAATCCATAATAACTATATCCTCTGGTTTTAATTTAAAATAATCAATCCCACTTGGAGTGATAGCCATAAGTTTTTCTTCCCTAAAGAAAACACTAATATTCCCGCCTGTCCCTTTGGTTAAGTTACTAGTTATTAACTTTTTTCCATACTCTACAATTTGCTCTCTTTCCTTCTCAAAAATCAATTTAACCATCCTTTCAAAAATCCACTTAAATTAATTTGCTTAGGAAATTCCTTACTTCTTTAGACAAGGTTTTCCTATACCTTATATATCTTATACCTTTGATGAATCTTCTCTCTAAATAATAGTATAATTATTACTTTTTCTGTAAAACCCTGTATTTAAAAATTTTATGTTACAATTGCTCACTTAATGGTCATTTGTAACTTTGTTGCCTTAATTATAGCACAATGTATTATTAAAGACAACGTTTTTTTGTAAGTTTTTTGAAATAAAAAATAGGCTACTCTAAATTTAGAGTAACCTATCTTTTATTCTACTTTATAAATTGTTCTACTACTGTATATATCTCCCGCCTTTAGTATAGGGCTTTCAAATCCTGGTATATTTATGCTGTTAGGATAATATTGGGTTTCTAAACATATACCGTAATGATTTTTATAAATATTATTATCTTTTCCATTTTCTGTTCCTATATTATTTCCTGTATATACTTGTATTCCTGGTAAAGTTGTATAAACTAAAAGTTTTCTTTCTTTATTATCACTTTCAAGAATAGCTCCCAGCCTTAATACATTCTTATCTTTATTTATACAAAAATTATGATCCAATCCCTTACCGTATGAAATTTGTTTATGTTTTTTATTGATAACTTCATTTACTATCTTAGGTTTTCTTAAATCAAAAGGTGTACCATCTACTTCACATATTTCTCCTGTAGGAATACTATAAGAATCAATAGAAGTATAATTATCTGCATTGACTATCAAGCTATGTTTTAAAATAGTCCCACTATTATGTCCATTTAAATTAAAATAGCAATGATTTGTTGGGTTTAATACTGTATCCTTTGTGGTTTTTCCAGTATAATCTATATATAATTCATTTTCATCTGTTAATGTATATTCTACATTTAAAGTACATCTTCCTGGATAGCCTTCCTCCATATCTTCACTTACATAGGTAAAACAAACTCCTCGCTCTTTTATTTCATAATCCCAAATTCTTCTATGAAACCCATTATTACTTCCATGTAAATGATTTTCTCCTTCATTGTTTTTTAAAATATATACTTTGTCATTCAATCTAAAGGATGATTTTGAAATTCTATTTGCACATCTGCCTATAGTAGCACCGAAAAATTTATCTCCATCTACATAATCCTTTAAATTATCATATCCCAAAATAATATCATCTAACTCTCCAAAGTCATTATTTATTCTAAAGGATGTTACAGTAGCTCCATAATTGATAATATCTACTTCTGTACCTCTATTATTAAAAATGGTAAATTTGTATACTTGGTTTAAATCTTTTGTAGTTCCAAAATAGTCTTTTTTTACATATTTCACAAGACTCAACTCCACAATTATATTTTACTTAATTTTTTAAAAGAGTTTTCTAAATTCCTATATAATTCTCCATAAATCTCGTAATATTCATTATATATCTTATGGTTTTCTCTACTTGGTATGATTTCCTTTCCCTTCTTAATATATTTTTCACATGCTGATTCTACAGACTCAAATATTCCAGCTCCTACACCTGCTAATATAGCAGCACCAAGAGAGGCTCCCTCTTTAGATTCAATTGTTCTTACATTACAATTAAAAATATCTGCTAACATTTGCCTCCATACCCTACTTCTTGCTCCTCCACCTGTAATCATCATTTCATCAATTTGTAATCCCATATTCAATAAAATCTCATAACTATCTCTTAAAGAAAAGGACACACCTTCCATTACTGAACGGGCTAAATTCTTTTTATTATGTTTAGCAGAAAGTCCAAAGAAAACTCCCCTTGCATTTGGATCTAAATGTGGAGTTCTTTCTCCCATTAAATATGGTAAGTAAATTAGTTTTTCACTTCCTATTTCCACCTCTTCTATTTCTCTATTGATCAATTCATAAGATGCTTTTTCTCCTGTAGGATCGAATCCTTCATAAATATTATTTTTAAACCATTTTAAAGAAAGACCAGCAGCTTGTGTTACACCCATTATGTGCCAAGCATTGGGAACTGCACAACAAAATGTATGCACTCGTCCCTTTGGATCTATATGAACTTCACTGCTATGTGCATACACAACCCCACTGGTTCCTATAGTTGTAAATGCACTTCCATCAGTGACTACACCTGTTCCTACTGCAGCTGCAGCATTATCCCCTGCACCTGCTACTACTATTGTATCTTCACTTAATCCAGTTTCTTCAGCTATAGATTTTCTTATTTTGCCTGTTACTTCTGGTGATTCATATACCTTTGCTAATTTATCTTTATCTATTTCTAGAATATCTAGTATCTCATCAGACCACTGCCTTTTAGGTACATCTAATAATTGCATTCCACTTGCATCAGATACATCTGTAGCATATACACCTGTTAAAATAAATCTAACATAATCCTTTGGTAATAATATATGTTTACATCTATTGTAGTTTTCTGGTTCATTATTTTTTACCCACAATATTTTCGAAGCTGTAAAACCAGTTAAAGCTGGATTAGCTGTTATCTGAATTAATCTTTCTTTACCAACTTTTTCTGTTATTTCATCACATTCTTTTTCCGTTCTCTGATCTGCCCAGATAATAGCTGGCCTTATAACTGAATTATTTTCATCTAACATAACTAAACCATGCATTTGCCCGGATAATCCTATTCCCTTGACTTTATTCTTATTTACACCACTATCTTCTATAATAGTTTTTATAGCTTTAATTGTAGCTTTAGCCCAATCTTCAGGATCTTGCTCCGCCCATCCATTTTGTGGTTGATAAAGCGGATATTCTTCAGAGGCCGAGCTTATAATATTTAAATTTTCATCAAATAGGACTGCCCTAGCCCCTGAAGTCCCCACATCTATACCTATTAAATAATTCATAAAATCACCTCTACAAAATAGTTAAAATTTAGGACTTCAAGTCAATGAAGTCCTACTAAAATTTCCTTTACTTAAATAATATATTGTTTAGTACTGATTCTAAATACTCTTGTTTTCCACTCTCCATAGTAACTTCACCATTTTTAATAGTATATTCTTCAAGTTCTTCAAGAGAAGTTTTACCGCCGACAATTTTCTTACCTATACCTGTATTATAGCTTAAATATCTAGATTTTTTAAACTCATCAATTCTACCATCTTCAATTATTTCATATGCTTTTATTAAAGCTAAGGCAAAAGTATCCATTCCTGCAATATATCCTAATGCTAAATCGTCGAATTCAAAGGAGCCTCTTCTAACCTTTGCATCAAAGTTAAGGCCACCATTTGTAAATCCTCCAGCCTTAATTATTTCATACATTGCTAGAGTAGCACTATATACATCTGTTGGGAATTGATCTGTATCCCAACCCAAAGCTGGATCTCCTTGATTTGCATCAACACTACCAAATACTCCATTTATTCTAGCAGTTGCTAGTTCATGTTGGAAAGTATGTCCTGCTAATGTAGCATGATTTGCTTCTATATTTAATTTAAAGTCTTTTTCCAATCCATATTTTCTTAAAAATGCCAATACTGTGGCTGAATCAAAATCATATTGATGTTTTGTTGGTTCCTTTGGCTTTGGCTCAATGTAAAAATCACCTTTAAATCCTTTTTCTCGCCCATAATCTACAGCCATTCTCATAAGTCTAGCCATATTATCAAGTTCAAATTCCATATCAGTATTTAATAGAGTTTCATATCCTTCTCTGCCACCCCAAAAGACATATCCTGTTCCTCCCAAGCGAATTGTTGCATCTATTGCATTTTTAATCTGTGATGCTGCATATGCAAAACTATCTGCATTAGGTGAAGTTCCTGCTCCATGCATATATCTTGGATGTGAAAATACATTTGCTGTGCCCCAAAGAAGTTTTATATCTGTATTCTTCATCTTAGATTCAATATAGTCCACCATTTCATGGAAGTTTTTACGTGTTTCTAAATAATCTTTTCCCTGTGGAGCTATATCAACATCGTGAAAGCAAAAATACTTAATCCCTAATTTACTCATTAATTCAAAGGCAGCATCTGCTCTAGCCTTTGCAATATCCATAGGATCTTCTTTCCCATAACTTCTATCCATTGTTGCATCTCCAAAAGGATCAGTACCACCTGCCACCATTGTATGCCACCAAGACATGGCAAATTTCAAATGTTCTTCCATGGTCTTTCCATGAATAACTCTCTCTGCATCATAATATTTAAATGAAAAAGGATTTTTGGAATCCTTACCCTCATATTTTACTTCTGGTACATTTGGAAAATAAGTTTTCATATTCTTCAGCTCCTTATAAATTTTCTAATATTTTAATTTCATTTTTAACTATATATTTATCTTTTTCAGATTTTTTTCCAATAACAAAATAATTATATGCTAATTCAATGGATTTATATCCTTGTGTAAAGGGCTGTTGACATATTGTAGCTTTAATAACTCCTTGTTTTAACATTTCCCTTGTAATAGGAACAGCGTCAAAACTTACTATGGTAATCCTGTCCTCCATCTTCATCTCTTGAACAGCCTTACACACACCAGCTACCCCAGCAGCAACTATTACTATTGAATCTATTTCATAATTCTCTAAAATTTCCTTAGTTTCCATATAAGCTATTTTATCCCTATCATTTGTTTCAGAAATAGCTACTATATCTATATCTGGATACCTTATTTCTTTTATCCTTTTAAACCCTTCAATCCTCTGATTATGTCCTAATACCTTTTTAGAACCTGTTAATATAGCTGTTTTAGCTTTTCCCTTTGTCAACAAAGCCAAAACTCCACAAGATGTTTCCCCACCTTTTATATAATCACTTCCGATATAATATAATCTATTGCTATTTTCCACATCTGTATTTACATTAATTACAACTAAACCTTGTTTGACTAGTTCATTAATTTTATCCACTACTAATTTATCATTAATTGGATTTAAGATTATAGCGTCTACTTTATCCTTTAACTCATCCATTTTTTCTACTTGCTTTTCAATATCATAGCCCTCTAATTCATGAATAAAAACAGACCCTCCATACTCTCTATACTCTTCCTTAGCCCTATTAATGCCCTTTAATACATCATTAAAAAATGGATTTCCTTTTGAAATTAATATAACTCCAATTTTAAATCCCTTCTTTTTCCCAGCTAAAATCTTACCTGTTATATTAGGAGTATATTCTAATCTCTCAATAGTCTCCCGTACTAAGGTTTCCGTTTCCTTGCTTACATTTCCTCTATTGTGTAAAACTCTATCTACTGTTCCCCTTGATACTCCACAAATTTCTGCTATTTCTTTTATAGTAATATTCATGAAATCACCTCTAAATTAGAGCTATGCTTTTTTTCTTTGATTATAGGTATCAAAAGCAACTGCAGCTAATAAAACTAATCCTTTAATAGCTTGTTGCCAATCGATACCAATACCCATTATTGACATACCATTATTTAAGACTCCCATAACAAGCCCACCAACTACTGCCCCAATTATAGTTCCTACTCCACCTGAAGCTGAGGCTCCACCTATATAACATGCAGCAATAGCATCTAATTCAAAACCATTTCCAGCAGATGGTGTTGCTGCATTTAGTCTACCAGAAAATATTATCCCTGCTAAAGCAGCCATAAGTCCCATATTTACATATGTTAAAAAGAAAACCTTATTGGTTTTAATCCCAGAAAGTTCGGCAGCTCTTTCATTTCCTCCAAATGCATATATGCCCCTACCTATAACAGTTTTATTTGTTATATAGCTATAAATCAATATCAAAATCACTAGTAAAAACAACACTACTGGTATTCCATGATACAAACTTAACCAGTACAATGAAAACATAATTAAAACTACTTCAGCAACGACTTTTAATATAAAAGTATTAAATTGCATTGTTTCAATGCCATATCTTTTTTCTTTTTCTCTATTTCTAAACTCAGTAAAAACTACTAGTATAGAAAATAATACCCCTACAGCCAGGGAAACTAACTTTACCATATCTGGATTTTTAGTTAAAAATCCAGCTGCAAGGAATTGATATGATTTTGGAAAAGGAGCTAAAGTATTTCCTTTTAAGATTACAAGGGTTAAACCTCTAAAAATCAACATTCCTGCTAAAGTTACAATAAAGGAAGGAATCCTAACATAAGCTATCCAAAAACCTTGCCATGCACCTACCAAGATTCCTATAACTAAAGCTACTATGATAGTTAACCACACTGGCATCTCATAAGTAACTATCATCACTCCTGCTATTGAACTGACAAATGCCAATACAGAACCTACAGAAAGATCAATATTCCCAGTCAATATAACAGGTAACATTCCAATAGCCAAAATAAGTATGTAGCTATTTTGCATAATTAATTTAGAGACATTCATTGGCTTTAACAAAACACCATCTGTAGTAATCTGAAATAATATGGTTATAGAAATCAATGCAATAAACATTGCATATTNNAAATCTATTTTAATCTTCTTATTTTTTATCCTATCCACGTCTATACCTCCTTTGCACTTTGTATTATGCATTTCATTATATTTTCTTGAGATGCATCATCTCTGGTAAGTTCTCCAACAAAGCGTCCTTCGTTCATAACATATATTCTATCACTTAATCCAAGTACTTCAGGAAGTTCAGATGAAATTATAATAACTGCCTTTCCCAATGCTGCTAACTCATTTATAATTGTATATATTTCATATTTTGCTCCTACATCTATACCCCTAGTAGGCTCATCTAATATCAATACATCTGGATCAGAATAGATCCATCTTGCTAACATAACCTTTTGCTGATTTCCACCTGAAAGATTGCCTGTTTCATGAAAAATACTTGGAGCTTTAATATTTATCTTCTTCAAATATTCTTCTGAAACATTTATTTCTTTATGTTCATCTAATACTCCATTATTGCTAATCTTATCCAAACTAGCCAATGTAATGTTTTTTCTAATATCATTCATCAATATTAATCCTTGTTCTTTACGATCCTCTGTTACATATCCTATTCCATAATCTATGGCATCAGAAATATTATTTATTGTTAATTCCTTACCATCTTTTAAAATTTTTCCACTTATTTTAGTCCCATAGGATTTCCCAAAAATACTCATCGCTAATTCTGTTCTTCCAGCACCCATAAGTCCTGCAATTCCTATAACTTCTCCTTTTCTAACATAAAAACTTACATTATCAATTACTACTCTATCTGGAATATGAGGAGAGTATACTGTCCAATCCTTGACTTCAAAATAGACATCTCCTATCTCATTATCTCTAAGTGGATATCTATCTGTAATTTCCCTACCTACCATTCCCTTAATAATTCTATCTTCAGTAATTTTATCATTTTGTTTATTTAAAGTTTCTATAGTCTTTCCATCTCTAATTATAGTAATTTCATCTGCTACTTTTTCTATCTCGTTTAACTTATGGGATATAATTATACAGGTCATTCCTTGATTTTCTTTTAAACTTAAAATTAAGTCTAACATCTTATCACTATCTTCATCATTTAATGATGCTGTTGGTTCATCAAGGATTAATAGTTTTACATCCTTAGCCAAAGCTTTTGCTATTTCTACTAATTGTTGTTTACCTACACCTATTTGATTTATTAATAAATCAGGCTCTTCAAATAACCCAACCATCCCCATATATTTTAAAGCATCCACTCTAGTTTTTTCCCAATCTATTACACCATTCTCAACCCTCTCATTTCCTAAAAACATATTCTCCATTATGGAAAGAGTTGGTACTAGGGCAAGTTCTTGATGAATAATCACTATCCCTTTACTTTCACTATCTTTTATATTCTTAAACTCACATAATTTATCTTCAAAAATAACCTGTCCACTATAACTACCACTGGGATAAACTCCACTTAATATGTTCATTAATGTAGATTTTCCTGCACCATTTTCACCAACTATAGCATGAATAGTATTTTTCTTTACCTTTAAATTTACATTATCAAGAGCCTTTACTCCAGGGAATTCTTTGTCTATATTTTTCATTTCCAATAAAGTGTTATCCATTTTACATCACCATTCCTACTCTTTAATCTTAAAAGTAGATACTTAAATTAAATTTCATACTAGTTTAAACTAGTATGAAATTTAATAAAATTATTTTATCTGATCTTCCGTATAGTAACCACTATCAATTAACAACTCTTTATAATTAGTCTTATCTACAAACTTAGGCTCTAATAAGTATGAAGGAACTACTTTCACTCCATTATCATATGTTTCAGTATCATTTACTTCTGCTTCTTCACCACTAACTATAGCATCAACCATTTCAGCAACTTTATCAGCTAAAGCCCTAGTATCTTTAAATACTGACATGGATTGATCACCAGCAACTATTGCTTTTACATTTGATATATTAGCATCTTGACCTGTTAATATAGGCATTGGTTTCTCACTAGTTCCATATCCTGCAGATTTTAATGCTGATTGTACACCAAGGGACACAGAATCATTTGAACATAATACTGCATCTATTTTTTCATCAGTATAATGCGCTGTTATTATATTATCCATTCTCGCTTGTGCTTCTTGTTCATCCCAATTAGGTGTTGCTGCTTGTTCCCTAGTAGTTTGTCCTGATCTTACAACTAATTGTCCATTATCAATATATTTTTGTAAAACATCTATTGCTCCTCCATAGAAGAAAACAACATTATTATCATCTAATGGTCCTGTTGCAATTTCTAAATTAAAAGGTCCATTTCCATCCTTTAAACCAAGTTTTTCTTCAATATATTCACCTTGAATTGTTCCCACATTATAATTGTCAAAAGTAGCATAATAACTAACTGCATCAGTATTCATAATAAGTCTGTCATATGCTATGATATCGATGCCATCTTCCTTAGCACTATCTAAAACATTAGTCAATGCACTTCCATCTATTGCAGCTACTACTATTACTTCTGCTCCCTTTGTTATCATATTTTCTATTTGAGAGATTTGAGATTCAGTCTTGTTTTCTGCAAATTCAAGTTCTACTTTATAGCCTTTTTCTTCTAATATCTTTTTCATGTTTTCTCCGTCTTGGTTCCATCTTTGAAGTGATTTTGTAGGCATTGATACTCCAACCATTACTTTTTTAGATTCAGATCCAGAACCAGAACCAGAATCAGTATTAGTTTCCGTTGTGCCACAGCCCACCATTGAAATCACCATTATTATGGCTAAAACTATTCCAACAAACCTTTTCATACATAAAACCTCCTATTATTTTTACTGTGCTCGTGCACATCTTGTATTATATTTTATATCCTTTTGATTTAGATGTCAATAGGAAATCGTTTATTTTATTATTTGATTTAAGATTAATTAATTTTAAACCTTGTTTTCTACATAAAAAAAGGACAGAAATCTGCCCCATTAATATCTTTTCATTAATTCAATTATCTCTTTTACAAAAGTTTCTCTGTCTATGTCGAAAGCTACATCTGCATTAGGATTATAATTAAATCTCTTATTAAAATTGCCAACAGTGGCTCCTGTAGTATATTTCCCTTGTAATTCAATATCCACCTTTAAAGGTATGGTTTTAATAATAGTAGGATTGGCTACACAGGATACAGCTACAGGGTCATGTAGGTAACACCCTTCAATTCCATCTTCTTTATGATATTTAGATAGATTTTCAAGAATCCCTCCCACTAATTTAGCTACTGGATTAGATATAGACTTAATCCTTTCTATATCATCCTTAAATACAATAGCTTTTTGAGTAACGTCTAATCCACACATAGTAATAGGAATTCCAGATTTAAACACTATATCTGCTGCTTCCGGATCAACAAAGATATTAAATTCTGCAGCTGAAGTTCTATTCCCGCCATTTATAGCTCCACCCATCAAGGAAATCCTCTCAATTTTATCCTTTAATTCTGGATATATCTTTAAAAACATAGCTATATTAGTTAAAGGTCCCATGGGAATAAGTGTAATTTTTTCATTAGATTCTCTTAATATCTTCGCTATTAAGTCAATAGCATGAAGATTACTTGGCTTAAGGGTAGATTCTGGAATCTTGACTCCGTAGAGTCCATCTTCTCCATGTACCTCAGATGCAATATTTAACTCTCTCACTATAGGCTTTTCAAAGCCAAAAGCAACGGGAACATCAATCCTTCCAAATCCAAGAATCCTAAGGGCATTATTCCCTACTTTATCCAGTGTCTGATTCCCAGCTACCACAGTCACTGCCTTTATATCTATTTTATCATTGGCACCAGCCATAAATAAAGCTACTACATCATCTAGTCCTGGATCACAATCGATTATTACAGGAATTTTCTCTAACATTTTATATCACTCCTAAATCATCTAAATATCTCTACTTCCTTTTCCGTTAATTCAATAACCTTTTCTTCAATGCTATCTAAGATACCAATCATATTTTTTGAAAATTCCCTAGCTTCTTCATAAAGTCTACGTGCTTCACCTGTATTATTTTTTTCAATAAATTCAATGACTTCATCACCTTTTGAGTGAACTTTATGATGTACTTCTTCTATGGACTCCCATTCTTCTTTAATATTAGGATTATCCACTTTTATAGCATAATAGAAATGGCCAAATACACATTTTTTTGAATTAGTTTGTAATGGATATATTCGATTTTCATCTACCATTTTTCCTAGTCTTTCTATCCATTTTTTATGTGATTCCCTTGCATTTATTATGGNNTCTAACAATTCATCATTGGAAATAGCATTTCTTCCACCTTTTAATGCTTCCAGCATTGAACTTGTGATTCCAGATAATTTATCATCAATCTCTGATATTTGTCTTGCAAATTCTACACTTTGATTAGCTTCATCATGTATGCTATTAGTCATATAACTAAGTCGCTCTGCGTCTGCACTAGAAGCTTCCATAGCTTGATTGATTTCATATGCTGAAATCCTGATGCTTTCCATTGATTTGTGTATCCCCTCTACATTATTGACTACGCTTTGAAGCATATTCATATTCTTACTAAAAGTTTCAAAAACCATTTCTATCTTTTTACTTATTTCCCCAGTTGATATTAAAGTTCTGTCTAGACTTTCTTTTTCACCTCTAGAGTCAGCTACATATCTAACAATACTTTCAGCCTCATTACACGGCCTTTTGCTTCTCTTGAAAATATTTGATTCCTTCTATATTTATATATTAAAATATCCCTTTATTTATAATCCTATTTATATTCTTATAATCCCTAATCTTAACAAAACCTTTATGTTCATATTCTGAAATCCTTTCTAAGATACCACTACCATACTTATCTTCAAAGATTTTTAATCCTTTATCTATAACCAATGTTCTAGAATCTCCACACTATTTATAATTCCATTCCATTTTAAACTTTTTCCCTAATTATCTCCCTTCTTATGTCTAGTAACTCAAACTCCTCTTGCGATAATTTATTATCTCTAAAATAAAAATCACATATC
>MTKW01013258.1_pt1 | contig 14128 bp, 9 predicted proteins | sample 1042761 | NCBI WGS metagenome assembly MTKW01 (sample SAMN06205366, study PRJNA360243) | anaerobic digester metagenome | biome: Wastewater treatment plant; feature: Anaerobic digester sludge; material: sludge; isolation source: anaerobic digester fed with sludge from wastewater treatment plant ...
CGGTAGGCAATCGGTAACCACTTGGACATGGGTTATTGATGCCATCTACTCCCTGCCACAAATTGTCGTTTTGCGGGCTGCGCCAATCGTAAGGAGGAATTCCGGCAGTTATAAATTCACCATGCCCGGGTGTGTCGCTAGAGCTCAAGGTTGAATTTATACCCGATGTTCTTATCTGATGCTCGTCGGCGGCACGTCCCCACTGGTACAAATCGCCATAGGCATCAACGTCGGCGCTGCTGATGGCTACACGACTGGCACCCAGGTTACGGTCCATCCAGATTCTTCCCGTTCCGGGATTGGTCACATCAACCACGGCGGTTTCGGTATCCCTTGGCCAATCGGCAACGCCTTTATCCCAAACCAGCTTGTCACCAACATAAATTCTGTTTATAGTAGTAACACCTATATTTACTGCATCCCAATCAACATGTTGAGAAAAACACAAGGCAGGTAAAAATGTAAGTATTAGGATTAATATTTTCATTTTATTGGTATATAAAATATATTGTATTACTGTCATAGCTGGCTAAACCGTCATATTCTGCTTGTGTACCCGTCCAAAAGTTTTTAGTCATCATTGTGCCTGCGCCATCCAATTTCAATTTATCGGCATTCGTATAATCATTTGATGATAACCCTTTGCCTGTTTCTTTATCAACTTTGGTATCTAAAACAAGTTGAACTGGAGTGCTTACTGGTTTGTCTAAGTCGGCAGTGTTGTCAATATTTGCTAAGCCAATATCTGCTTTGGTAAGGGTAATTTCTCCTCCTACATGCTCTACTCCATTTACTGAAACTGTTAAGCCATCAGCTCCTGCTTCACCCTGGATTCCCTGATCACCTTTATCACCTTTATCTCCCTGTGGCCCTTGTGGTCCTGGTGCCCCCTGATCGCCTTTTTCACCCTGAATACCCTGGTCACCCTGATCACCTTTATCGCCTTTTTCGCCTTTTTCGCCTTTGTCACCTTTATCACCTTTCAGTCCTTGTGGACCCATTAATCCCTGAACGCCCTCATCTCCTTTAACTCCCCTAACTCCCTGAATACCCCGGTCTCCTTTATCACCTTTGTCTCCCTTCGGGCCTTGTGGTCCTGGTGGGCCCTGATCACCTTTTTCGCCCTGAATACCCTGATCACCTTTTTCGCCCTGAATTCCCTGGTCGCCCTTCAAAAGTGCTATCTGCGCCGCAGTAAGTGTTACTTCACCTGCAGTTTTAGCACGCAAAGCGTAGGGCACACTCAATAGTTGGCTTGTGCCGGTAATGATATAATTGGTACCACCCGTTGGATCAGTTTCAGTTTTAATAAAATATGGTCCGTTTGCCCAATCAATAGTATTAAAACCTGCTCCGCCTCCTATCTCTATACTTACCATACCGTTAGCATTTGTAAGTGGCGTTTGTGTTTCAGTGTAAACTACCGTACCTGTTGAAGATCCTTGCAAAACAGATATTTGCATGCCAACGGTTTGACTTGTTACCAATTTGTTGCTTGCATCTCTGATTATGGCCTGATAACTCATTTTCTCAGGAGATTGAGCAAATACAGTTACTGTTAATAGTAAGATTGCCAAAAATGTAAATATTTTTCTCATGATCTATTCCTCCTTAATTTTTAATGATTTTAAATGTTTTTACCACGTTAAATTGCTTAGAGCCAACTTCGTTGTATTTCACGTGGTTACCTTCTTTATTTCCTTGAATAACTTTCACAAAATAGGTTGCCGGTACAAGATGGCTCATAACAACTCTTGCTTGATTGCCTTCAATTTTCTCGCTTTGCAGAAGTTTTCCGGACATATCATACAGCTGAAAGTTTAAGTTTGGAATTTCAAACCCCTTAATTTCCAAAGTAAGATAATCGGTAGTTGGGTTTGGGTATGCCGAAACTGAAAGATAGATGTCTTTGGCTTCTTCAAGTCCGGTTACTACTGAAATTTCATACGGTTGTTGTACTCCTTCGGCTACGGAGCCATTTGTACCATTATAGGTTTGGTAAACCATCTGTCCAACGGTATAGCTCACCGAACCACCGCTACCCAAAGCATTGCCTCCAGTGGCGTTAATGCTCTCTTGTGCATGTAATCCTGTTAGTCCTAGTCCTAACAGAAGAACGACACTAAATTTTAACCTGTTAAATAGTCTTGCTCCAACTTTATTGGATTTAATAGAATAAATCTTTTTGTCTCTCATTTCAACCTCCTTTTTTTTGGTTATGCTAATAATTAAAGCTCCTCACTTATATGATGTCCATTACTTGCGCATGTCAAATTCCATGATTGATTGTGCAGTTGATATTTAAATATCATGTTACCAAGCTGCTGTCAGATATTTTCGCCAATCAATCTTGCACATTCCCGAGGCTCTTTTGCCTCCGGCAATTTGCTTTCACGTTTTTTCAATGTCTGCATCATCTAAAACAGGTTATCTCCAAAACAGAATCTTCTTTAGCTTTCGCATTCCATGCAAATTGTGTTGGCAAAACCGACGTAGCAATTTAACCCAAAACATCTGTTATTGTTCATTAAAAGATAAAAAATATTATCAGAAATATTCCCTGAAAAATTTCTGTTTTAAAGAGCATTGATCTTTGAAATTAAACAGAATTTTTAACATTTTTTAAGTTTGGGCTTTTTTTATTCAAAGTCTCTCTTTTTGACAAGCTTTTTTCTGATTCGTGAAAAGCACCCTTCCCGCGTAGTTACACGTATATTAACAGACTTCATATAAAATTTGACGCATGGAATTTTATTATATCTATATTTAGTCTTATTATAAATTAAGGATCAGCACATTAAATAAGCCGAAATTAGCAAATAGTACACAATGCGGTATTGAATATTTTAGTATTTTTGCACCAGAGATAAAACCACATTAATCATTTTTACATTATTTTCAACCATGAGTACATTTAGGAATTATCCTCCCAATTCTCAGGGTGTGAGGTTTTTATATATAAGCAACACCCCATTAAGTAGAAAAATATTTTGTCTTCTATTTATCATATTTTTACTGTTTTCATCCATCGTCGGTAATGCAACAATCTACTATGTCAGCGCATCCGGAAATGACTCCAATACAGGAACAAGCACCGGGCAACCCTGGAAATCTTTGGCAAAAGTAAACAACTTTTCTCCCAAACCTGGCGATCAGATTTTATTCAACAGGGGAGATGAGTGGATTGGAACTATTACTGTCTCAGCTTCGGGGTCGTCCGGAAATCCTGTTACTTATGGTGCTTACGGAACAGGGTCAAAACCAAAAATTTATGGCTCAGAAGAGATAACAGGCTGGACGTTGCACTCCGGAAACATCTACAAAGCAAAGGTTAATTCACCTGTTGAACAGTTATTTGTTGACAACTCAAGGGGCAGGTTGGCCCGGTATCCGAACAGCGGTTATTTTCTCACTACAAGCGTTCAAAATTCCACCCAATTTACAAGTAAGTACCTAAAAAGCGGTATTGATTATAATGGAGCTACATGGATTGGCAGGACTACTGCTTTTACCATATACAATAAAACAGTTACTGCTTCAAATTCCCAAACACTAACATTGGAATCTCAGCCTACTTATGGCTTAGGTGTTAATAAAGGTTTCTTCTTAGCCAATAAACTGGAATTTCTGGATCAGGCAGGTGAGTGGTACTATGATGCATCAACAAAAACCGTCTATCTCTGGGCGCCTAATAATGATTCTCCGGCCAATTATAAAGTAAGAGGCTCAACAATTAAATACGGGGTCAGCATTTCAAATAAAAACAATGTTATAGTTAAAGATCTGGAAATACTGCATAGCTCGGAAACCGGTATTTACATCACCCGAAGTAATTACATAACCATCGATAATAACAGAATTATAAGTCCTGATTTATTTGGTATTCTGATACCTGATAATTACAACCCGATAACGATTACTAATAATTATATCTATCAGGCTGGCGGTGGAATCAGGTGTTTTGGTACATCAGCAATTATTACGGATAATACGATTGAAGATACCGGGCTACTGGAAAACATTAATAAAACAGTTTTCACACACGACAATTACGCTACTGCCATTTATTCGCGAAACAATTATCCAACAATTACCTACAACCGCATAATTAATGCAGGATATGGTGGAATTAACTGGAAAGGTCGTAACGGTATTATAAAATACAACTACGTTAACGGTGCCTGCCAAACACTTGATGATGGAGGGGGAATATACACCTATAATAGTAAAACCCCTACTGCCTCTGCCGGTTCGGAAGTCATGTATAATATAGTTTTAAATGTGCATGGAAACAGGGTGGGATACACTGACAGCTACGACCCGGGATACGGCATTTATATGGATAATGAAACTACGGATGTTTTGGTGAAGTATAACACAGTAGGCTACGTTAGCTGTGCCCTTTATATACATGATGCCGGAAACGTTATTTTGCAATCCAATACCATTTTTGATGCGCTGCTGGGATGCAGGGCTTCCGGAGAATATTCAGATAGTTACTTATATGATAATATCTTTTATGCAGTAGATAGAGATGGTGATTTTACCTGGTGGAATAACCATCATCAAGTATTTCACGTAAGAGACGCATCGTCACCTATTTACGATAACAACAAATATTATAACCCACACCAGACAAAGGTGTTTCGGGCAGGAGTTAGACAAAATTTTGCAGAATGGAAATCTGCCTCCGGGCAGGATAAGAATTCAACTTTTGTGGGTTCTCCACTTGCCGAAGGAGAAACAGAACAGCTGTTTTACAACGATACAAAACAAAAGAAAACTATCAATCTCGGAAGCTCTGTGTACAGGGATTTAGATGGAAAACAGGTTTCGGAATCTTTTACACTACAGCCTTTTACTTCAAAAATTCTTATTAAAACAAAATCTGAAAATAATAGCAGTAACCAGGCCCCGGTAATTTTGGATCAGTCTTTCAATATTTATGCCCCAAAACCAACTAATAAATTAATTGGGCAAGTTGTAGCAGAAGCCCCTGGTGATAAACAAATACTAAGATATTCAATTATTCATGGAAATGAAGAGGAATTATTTGTACTCAATTCAGCTACAGGTGAAATCTATACCAATATGGACTTAAAGTCATCCGTGAATCAATCCATTGCTCTGGTAGTCGAAGTTACAGACAATGATGTTAATCCTTTGTCTGCAACTGCCTCCGTTACTGTGAATATTATCGGAATTGAGGATAATCAAAACTCTGATATCTACCCTCCTGTAATCTCTTTATTCACCATTCCATCAACTTATGCATCTTTAACAATTCCCATATTAACATTCACTGCTACAGACAATTTTGCTGTTACAGGATATAAATTAACAGAAACACCATTAGCACCAATGGGCAGTGATACTGGCTGGAAAACTTCTGCTCCCGAATCCTATACTTTTTCACAAAGTGGTATTAATACCCTTTATGCCTGGACGAAGGATGCTGCAGGAAATATATCGAATTCAGTTTATGCTTCAGTGACCATTACATTGACCGGAAAAATTACAGAACATGTAACTATATGCGAAGGTGAAGAGTACTTGGGATGGACAGAAGCAGGAGTGTATGAGCGAGTTTTAACCAATGGCAGTGTCATTCAAAGCAAAAAAGAGAACCAAATTCCAAATTACGATTTCAGCAATGGAACCGATGGTTGGAAAACATGGGGAGCCACAGGATATAGCATGAACCTGAGGACAAACAACCAGGATTATATATCTTCCCCGGCAAGTATGCAGGCCACCTGCACTTCCAACGGAACATCGAATTCCTCCCTTCAACTAATAACCGGAGGGGCAATATCCATTGAATCCGGGAAGAAATATGAACTCTCTTTTTATGCCAAAGCCACAGTAAAGTTCAACATCGGCAAACTTTATATCCATCAGGGAAGCTCTCCGTGGACTAAATACGGCGCATTCGACGAGTTGAGCCCAAAAATATCCACCAACTGGGAACAGCATAAAATCAAGTTTACGGCAACACATTCTGCCGTTGATGCGCAGTTACGGTTCTACCTTGGCAACAGTCTTCCCGCAGGCCACTCATTGTTTTTAGATGATGTCTCTTTGGCTGAGATTACAGAAGATGTAGTTCAGGTTAACCAGGTGATTATTACTCATTTAACAGTAACTCCCACCCAATACTATACCGAAGATATTACAATTACTGAAGGTGAGAATTATATGGGCTGGACAGAGGCAGGCATATATGAACGAACACTGGAATCTGATGCAGGATGCAACACCATTGTTACTACCAACCTCTTTGTCATTTTACTCTCAGAAACATCGGAGAATGACACTTTGAAAGATGGCAAAACGGATGTTACTACTTCAGCATCAAACTATCAGACGACCGAAGTCAATGATTTTATACTTTATCCAAACCCGGCACGGTCATACATTAATATTAGTTACACATTACAACCTGAAGATACAAAAATTGAAATATTAGATGTAAATGGACGAACCATTTACAATCAAAAAGCAGAATCTGTTTTAAACAGAATTAATACGAATCAACTGCCTTCAGGATTATATTACCTGAGATCTGTACAAGGGCAAAAACAAAAGGTTAAAAAATTCATTATTGAATAAAAATGGAACTTCAAAAAACTCACTGCTTAGTCCGGTGAGTTTTTTTGCTTTATCACTGTGTCTTAATATTATTTTGTTGTTTCTGATTATCGGTAATTATTTTATAAATTTTTTCCCACTCAGGAATTCCCAGGATATTTCTGTCATCAATATAGATATCAGCAAAGATTTTCCTGCTATAGGTATTATCAAATTCCTCTCCTTCAAAGTTATTATTGACAGCATGGAATTTTAATCCACGCTTTTCACAGAATTCAATGGCTTTTTCCAATTCTTTCCCTGAACGGTATGTCCATAAAATTAGTTTATGCCCTTTTTCCTGGAAAAGTTTTAGGGTTTTTATCGCATAGGGTATCTCTTTCCCAATATCAGGATACTTATGCTTCACAATTGTTCCATCGAAATCTACAGCTATAATCATAAAAATTTACAATTTTCTGGTTAAACAATTATTTTTTAATTTTCTATACAATTTGGATATTAAGAATCTCTAATTTTATGTCTGTACTCGCCATAACCCTTTTTCCAATATTTTTTACCATACCCATATCCTCTGTCGGGTGCTTCGTTTATAACAATTGCCGCACGTTCGATTCTATTAAAATCTACCATTTTATTAATCTGCTTGATTTGTTCTTTGTGACTAAAGTTAATCCGCAAAACAAACAGGCTTATATCTGCAAACTTGCTTATTGTAATTACATCCGGAACCAATAACAGAGGTGCATTGTCAACAATAACATAATCGAACATTTTCCGCACCTTTTCAAATAAATACTCAAATTTAATATTGTCGAATAAATCGGAAGGGTTTGAAGGTACGGGACCGGACTGAATAAAGTATAAGTCAGGAATTGTGGTTGACGAAATTATCTCTTCAATACCAAGCTCGTCTAACAGATAATTACTTAATCCAAAAGACTTCTTGATATTTAGAAATTTATGCAATGTTGGATTGTGTAGGTCAGCACCGATGAGCAATACTTTATTATTGGATTTTGTTAGAATTGCAGAAAAATTAGATGAAATAAAAGATTTTCCTTCTCCCGGTATTAACGAATTTATCGATATCACTTTAGACCCCGGTTGTTCCAGAATGGCACTTATATTTGATTTTATTCCTCTGAATGACTCTGCAATTCCGGACCGCGGATAATGAATGACCGGTAATAGTTCTTTATATTTATGCTGGATTATACCTTCCAGTACCGGAATAGTGCTCCATTTTTCAACTTCTTCCCTGGTTTCTAACCTTACATTAAAAAAATTCATTAATGTAATGATAATGAAAGGTAAAGTTAGGCCTGCAAGAATCCCTGCCCCCAAACTTTTCATCATACTTGGGCCTACTTTTTTAGCAGCTTCCGCTATTGCAGAATCAATGACCTGAACTTGCGGAGCAATAGATGCTTTTGTGATGGAAACTTCAGCCTTTTTTTGAAGCATATAGGTATAAAGTTCGTTGTTCAGGTCAAACTCCCTTTGAATACTAATCAGATTTCTTTCTGTTTCAGGCAGTCTTCTTATCCTGGTTTGAATTTCATTGTAACGTTCTTGCATACTTTCCATTTTGGATTTAGTTACTCTCAACTGATTTTTTAGAGATTCCTCTAACCCGTCTCGTGCAATTTTGATATCTTTTTCGAGCATAATATAACTTGGGTTTTTATCCTGTACGCTATAAGAAAGTTGTTCACGTCTTGAATAAAGTTCTGATAATTTCGACAACATTTCGCTTAAATCCGGATCCTTGATCCCAATTACTGACGGATTGACCATGTCTCCAAACTTTCTGGAGTCATCAAGATATTTCTCAAGCTCCGTATAGTAATCAATTTGGAGTTGGGTTAAGTATTGCTCGTTTTCAATTTCTTCCAGTTTTGAATAAATGAGCTGGGCTTCCTGTCCAAGGTTCATAACCTGATTGTTTCTTCGAAAATTACTGAATTCCTCTTCTGCTGTGCCAAGAGTTTCTTTAATCCTGGACAACTGAGAATCAATAAACTGCATAGATTTCTCAGAGTTATGGAATTTGTTTTCCATTCCAAAACCAATAAAAACATTAGTGAGTTCATTGATAAAATCCACCTCTTTATGTATATTTTCACCATGTATTCGAATTGAAATCAGATCAGAGTTAAGATCCTCCAATTCAATTTGTGTTTTCTGCATGTAATGACTGGTTAACCAATGCAGGTTATTAAATCTTAAAATATAAGTTTTATCAATTTCCCCCAATCCACGTTTAAGCGTAAAATTGAAAAATTCATTATTAAATGGTTCTCCAAAATTTCCTGTTTTTTCAAAATCAATTGTTTGAATGTATCCATTTGTGGTTGTTTCTCCTTTTGCCTCTACTTTGTAACTTTTACCATTTAAAGTGACTATTTTAAGGAAAACATTTTCTGCGTTTTTCGCTAATGGTGGAACTATTAATTCAAAAGGTTCATAGTTATACAATTCCGCATTGTACAAAAGCTCTTCCCTGAACCAGGATGTTTGCCAGTTGAGGTTGTCAAGGGCTTTCCTGAACAGGGTATATGACTTCAATATTCCAAGCTGGTTTTCAATGCCTGCTCTTTTACCCAAACCAAGCATAGGATTTTGTAAATTAAAGACATAACCTAAAGAATTTTCTTCACTTTTAATTAAAATCCGGCTCTTAACCTCAAATGTGTTGGGTGAGTTTTTATAATAAAAAAAACCAATTGCTCCCCCTAACAGACACAACAGCAAGAATAGAGGCCACTTCCTCAAATATTTGAGGAATACATTTTTTGCCTCCTTTTTTTCCTGAGACTCAATTAAACTGATAATTTCATTTATTTTTTCCATGTAATCAATTTCTGATCTTAAAAATTATTTTAAAAATATTGTAGCCGCTACGATCAGGGTTGAAATAGTTGACAGGAAAAGTGAATAAAAGTTACTATTTTCACGTGTCCTTTTATATTTACTTGGTTGAATATAAACAATGTCATTTGGCTGCAGGAAAAATACGTCAGAATAATAGACACTTTTGTCTTGAAAATTGATATTATAGGTTTGGGTTTCATTTTCATTGTGTCGTATTACCAATACATTGCTAAGGTTGGCAAATTCTGTAATGCCGTTTGCCATGCTTATTGCATCAACAATATTTAAACTACCTTCATAATTATAGTATAACCCGGGATTTCGTACTTCTCCCATAATATTTACTTTAAAATTTAATACTTTTACACTCACATTCGGATCTTTCAGATAGTCTTCTGCATTTTCCTTAATCCGGGCTTGGGCTTCAGCCAAATTTAAACCCGCTACCTCAACTTTTCCTATGACCGGCAACGTGATATTACCCTCCTTATCCACCATGTAACCGTTGATATATTGACTGGTTCTGTCCCCAAACATTTGCTGCGTTCCGGAACCATAGCCTCCTCCTACGCTCAGTCCGGGATTAAAAAGCTGATTCACTTCTTTATCGAGTGTTAATACACTTAAATACAGATTATCAAATGGTTTTATCCTGTATTCAGGAGCCTTTCCGGGAATCTCATGAAGCGTCATATCGTCTTTTAAATCACTAAACATGGTTAGTTCCTTTGAACTTCTGCATGATGTTTGAATGATAAACACAATCAATAAAAGATTTATAATGTATCCTTTGTTCATTTTTGTTCCATTAAATTATTGTTGAATTTACTATTCATCTGATATCAAATTAATTGTTTTCTATGGTATCAGATGGAACTCGCATAGATTTTAATCGTAGTCGTTTGTGTTAAACTTAAATGCTCGTTTCATCCTCTTTTATTGCCCATCACGGGCAAATATCACTTTGAACGTTTTTAGTATAATAATAAAATCCAGCATTAGCGACCAATTATCTATATATTCCATATCCATCTCCATCCATTTTTCGAAGGATATTTTATTGCGACCCGACACCTGCCATGTACATGTTATACCGGGATTTATGCTCAAACGCCTGTTGAGCTCCCTTTTATATTGTTTTACCTCTGAGGGAATCGGTGGTCTGGGCCCCACAATAGACATATCGCCCATTATAACATTAATAAACTGAGGAAGTTCGTCAAGTGATGTTTTTCGAAGAAACTTCCCTACACGCGTTATCCTGGGATCATTTCTTATTTTAAAAACAGGGCCGTCTTGTTCATTCAAATCCATCATTTTTTCTTGTAATTCTTCGGCATTTATTACCATAGTTCTATACTTAAGACATTTGAACAACCTCCCATTCCGTCCGACCCTTGTCTGCTTAAAGAATACAGGCCCGCCATCATCCAGTTTGATCGCCAGGGCAATAGCCAACATAAAGGGCGTAATAAGGATGAGTATTAATGCTGACAAAAAGAAATCAATAGTACCTTTCACCTTCATGGCGAAATAGTGCTCCGGAGTATTTCTGAAAGAAAGAAAAAACTGATTATTCAGAAAATAGATCTTAGGACTTAACCCACTAAAACTTAATACCTTGTTGTGGATATAAAAAATTACTCCAACTTCTCTGCAATCTCGAATAAGTTTTTTTATTCTTCTGGAATCAAATTCCTTTTTGCAGTAAAAAACTTCATCAATTACTGTTTCGTCGATAAGTTGAGCAAAATTTTCATTTTCGGAGTATATTGGATACCTATTGCCAAACTTCAACCTGATTTGCTTCGAATTGGATATTATTCCCCTAATCCGGTAGCCCCAACCGGCGGTTTCAATTATTTGGTTGATAAATTCAGACGATGATTCATCAGCCATGATCAAAATCATCCTGGAATTATACCCTTTCTTGCGAAAGTAGCGTAATATCATTATCACTAATATTTTTTCTATGGCAAGCACGAAAAAATTGATTACTGAAAATGTTAATATGACCTTTAGCGTTAGCCATTCAAAGTCAAAAATCCTGGCAATAATTGCAATGGAAATGGAACCAAGTGCAATGATCAATACATATCGCTTTAGCAAATGTATGTAGTTTTGAATCCTTGTCATTGCTCCCATGTCAAAAAGGTCTAACAACCCAAACCAAATGGGGATAATAAGAAATACAATTACAAGATACTCTGTTTTATTTATTATAGGATCGGCATTAAAACTGCCAAAATACCATAACACCAAAAAGAAGCTAAGCAGGGATAATCCAACCTGAAAAAGGACACTTATCCTTTCTACTGCAGCTTCACGTTCTTTAATCATAGCTATTTGTTTTAAAATATTATTAAAATGCGTTAAGAAAACAATCCTGTAGCATAAGTTTTTATGCAACACAGTATTCGATAAGCAACTTAGTTTCTTCTATATGCGCTTTTGATGATGCGCCAAAGAGTACCGATTCAATTTTGGGAAACTGCCCAAGATATTCGATTGCCTCTTTAGGTCTCAGGGCACCGGCCGCCAGAACCTGCATTGCAATTGGCCTGAATTCCCGTTCGTTCAGATATTTCTCATAAATTTCTTTGCCACCTGACATCCTGAACCCAATCTTATTAATGGATGAACAGATAATAGGGTTTTCAATACCCACGGAATTTAATGCATCGAGCAATAACGGCATGTTCATAGTAATGTACCCTGGCTCACTGTTGTACCTTTTCCGGATATAAGCATCGAATTCGGCAAAAACACGGTACATTTTTAACCCCAGAATCATATCCACCAAAACATTCTGGATGAATATAACCGGCGTATCTATACCAGTAAACATTTTCATTTCAGCATCGATCAGGAGTTCCATTAACTTTGTAAAGTCCTTGTTTAAATAGGCCAGCCCCCCTTTTGCAAAAGTGCCGAAAATATTTCCCGGTACATATTGTTTAATTGTACCCATAATACCCAACTCGGTAACTGCATTGGCATATTTATGAGCGTAAGGCATGCACGGATAAATTTTAAAGTTTTCATATCCTGCCGGATTGTTTCGTATGTGTGCACATACATTTCCGATCCTATCGTGTGTGGTGCACATAAATGTATTAATCCCAAGCGATATTGCCTGGTCGAGTACCCTGATAATAGATGAATCATCTTTAAACCGTATCGCCTGGGTCCTTGATTTTTCATCTGATTGATGACTTACCGCGAAAAACTGGTTGTCTCCGAACAGCACTTTTTCCATGTTAGTTGTTTTTATCATCTTTAACTATCATTTCAATTACATGATCCGTATAATTTGCCATCTCAAAAGTGTTGTATTCCGGTTGTCGATTGTTTTTTATACAATTAACGAAATAATCTATCTGTGCACTGTACTCTTCTCCGCGCAGATAAAACTCAACAGGAATAGCCAATTCTGTAATATATTTTAGATTCCAACCTTTTTCCAGATTCTCTGAAGGAACAGACTGTTTCAGAAATACCTTTATCTCGGTAGCATCACATACGATTTTACCGTTTTTCCCCTGAACCGTTATCGAAGTGGACATTTTACGGTAAGTTTCGTCACTCCAGTTCACAAGTAACGTTCCCGTTAAGCCGTTTTCCAGTTTTAACAGGGAATACACTCCATCCTCCACCCCTCTGGAGTAAAAATTTTTTAACAGGGTGCCACAAATATTAACCGGGCGCCCCACAATTTCCTGAATAAGATTGATGACGTGCGATGCATAATCGTATAGGCAACCGCCGCCTTCTTCAGGATTGGAACGCCAGGTCCCCCCTTTCTCTTTAATAACAACCGGGCCATAAGCTTCACCGCTAAAGTGTAAAAGCTCCCCCAGAATATTTAGCGAAAGTAACCGTTTCAATTCCCTGAATGTTCCGATAAAATGGTTGTGGAATCCTACCTGGTTGACCAGCCCTTTTTCAAGCGCCATGTCTCTCAATTCTTGTCCCTGATCTGCTTTTAGGGTAAAAGGTTTTTCACAAAAAACATGTACCCCCTTTCCCAAGGCGTATTTTACCATAGGATAATGGTATTTGGTTGGAGTTGCAATAATTACGAATTCAGGATTTTCACTGTTTATCATTTTCTCAAAGTCGCTGTAAGTTTTTACGCTACTGAATTTGTTGAATGCATTCAAAACCATAGAAGATGTGTCGCAAACAGCAACCATATCAACATCGGGATGTGCACTCGCAATTGCAGCATGAGACAGCCCCATCTTACCGAGGCCTGTTACAGCACCTTTAATCATAGCTTATTGTTTAAGGTTAACTATTTGATATTTAATAATTTTGAACGATTCCACACCTTCTGCAAGTGTGGACAAATCCTTTTCCACTGCTCTTTCAGCCTCAAGGGTCGTTTTGATCTCCTCGTATGAAATGTTTGGATGGATTGTCATGCAACCTTTTTCAACTAAGTATGAATCTACTTTCAGCATCTCCTCCTGATAAATTGAAATTACCGGAATACCCAGTACAGCCAGTTCCCGTGTCATTGAGCCACCTGCACCAACAAAAAGTTTGCAATTACTAATAATTTCTTTCAGCGAAAGTGGCTTTTCTGCAACAGTAAGGTTGACAGATTTTTGTCGTTTGTAATGTTCTGTCTGGTTTTTATCGCGTGGCAACACTA
>MTKW01000991.1_pt1 | contig 14109 bp, 15 predicted proteins | sample 1042761 | NCBI WGS metagenome assembly MTKW01 (sample SAMN06205366, study PRJNA360243) | anaerobic digester metagenome | biome: Wastewater treatment plant; feature: Anaerobic digester sludge; material: sludge; isolation source: anaerobic digester fed with sludge from wastewater treatment plant ...
CCCCCCCCCCCGCGAACGCTCACTCGCCTAGAACGTCCACTCCGCCTGCACGACAAGATTGCGCCCCGGCTCATTCACGCCCGACCCGTGAATCCGGTAATCTTCATCCGCCACGTTTTCCAGCGCAACGGTCAAACGCAAATCGTCCCGCACCGTCATGCCGCCGCGCAACGTCAACACGGCGTAGCCCGGAGTGCCACCCGGCGGAATACGCTGACCATCTCGCTTGTCGTCCGCGGATAGGCGCGTAGCCTTTTCAGCCGCATCCACCACGGCTTCCAGCCAGAACGGCTGCCCCATCGGCTGCCAGCGCACCGCCGCCTGCCCCGTCAGCGGCATCAGCCGGCTGATGTAATCCCGAACCGCGACCGGCTCGGACGTCGGATACGCATCCACCTTCCCCTCCATCCACGACCCCGAAAGACGCAAGTGCCAATCGTCAGCCACCTGCCAGCCCAACGTCACTTCAACACCCGCCACATAGCCTTCACCGGCATTTTTCTTCGTCACTTCCCGCAGCTCATCAACAATTTCACCCGTCGGCGCCCGCACGATTAAATCTTCAATCCATGTGTAATAGCCCGCAATTTCAACCGAACGCCGCCCGTCGTCATAGCGCGCCCCCAGTTCGGCGGAAACAAACCGCTCCGGCTCAAGGTTGTCCACCGGCGTTTCAATCTCGTCACTGCGCGCCACATCCAGCCGCGTCAAATCGGATAAATTCGGCGCGCGAAACCCCTGCGAAAGACCCCCATAAACAACATGACTCCGCTCCGCCCCGAGAGGCGCAAGCAAACGCAACGAGCCTACAACGCTGTCCCAGTCGTCCGAGCGCGACCCGACATCCCCGGACACCGGATCATAAACACGCTCCGCGTCCATCGCCGCATAGGTATAACGCACACCCGGAGTCACCTCAACCGCCCCGCCGAAAAGCTCCACGGTATCCTGCACAAACACCCCGATAAGGTCATACCTCGCGTCATCCGCAACCGGCCCCTGCGCATCCACCTTGTTCAGCGAGCCATCCGCCTTGTAGCGGCGGCCAAAGGAATCCACCTCGTCATGCGCCACGTCCACGCCATACACCCACCGGCCGAGCACGCTCGGACTTTCCAGTTCGAGCGCCGCCCCCCACGTCGTCACATCCACCCCCGACTCATCCCGCCGCCCATCCGCGCGCAACCGATGCAACCGCTCATCCTGCGCCTGACGCGACAGCGTCAGCCGGTAAGCCCCCACCGCCCCCGCTCGCTCCTCATCCGCCAAACGCAGATAGGTCAGCGCGCGCTCCTGGTCATAGGAGCGCTTCTGATCGTTGCCCGCCCTCAACCCCTTCCAATCAATCCCGTAAACCGTGCTATGGCTGCGCCAGGCGTCATCCTGAGCCACCTGCTGATGAGCCAGCGTCAGCGTCACACCCGAAGCAAATTGATAATCCGCCCGCAAATCAAAATCCCATTCATCATAACCCGTGTGCCGCTGCCGCCCCACGTCGCCTCCCCCGCGCACATCGTTGAACTTCTTCCAAGTGACCCCGGCCGCAAACCCGAGCTGTTCAGTCGCCCGCCCGCGCACACCCGCGCGAGCCTGCAACGATTCATCCGCCGTCGCGACACGCGCGGCCAGCGTGCGCTCCCACACCGCTTGCCCGCTCCAGTCCGGCGGCGCAAAACTCAAAGCATTCACCGCCCCGCCAACCGCATCACTCCCGTAAAGCACCGAAGCCGGCCCCATGACGGCCTCATAGCGCGCCACCGACCACGGATCCACCGTGTTCCAGTACTGGTTGGGGCCATCGCGAAACGTGGAATTATTCAGCCGGATGCCATCCACCATCATCAGCGTGCGGAACCCCGTGAAACCGCGCAAATACGGCGAACCCTGCCCATAACCGGTTTTTTGCACCATCACCGACGGCAACCCGCGAAACGCATCCGGCGTCGTCCGCGGCGCGACATCTTGCAAAGCCTCGCGCCCCACAACGTGAACCGTGCCCGGCACACCAGCCAGCGCCGTTTCCATGCGCAACGCCGTCACCACCACCGGCGCCAACGTCGCCGTTTCCTCCCCCGCCCTCGCCCCCGTTCCCATCACAATCGCCAGCGCCGCCGCCAGCCACATCCAGACACCTTGCTTCATGAAAACACTCCTTTCCCCTCCAAACGCCCCAAAACCCCCGGAGGTTCACAGCAATTTTCATCCCCCCCCATCACGCGCCGATAAACAATGGCCCTCTTGCTTCCCCAACCTCTCAAATACCGTCAATCCGGTCATCCCGGTCAATCAAGTCATCTCCCATATTTCCCGCACGTTGTCTAGAAGTAGCTTTCCGCCCAAAGCACAAGTCACCTTCTCCCCCCCCACTACCCCATGTCCCTTCGGTCAGCTTTGTGCCCCGCTCACATTGGCAAATAAGGCATGGCTCACTTGTCCGCCCGCGACGGAAAGGAACTTTGTTGTATATGTCCCGAACCGCTAATAGGTGAACTCTTTTGCCTCCCTTTTGAGCTGAGCCATTTTGTTTTTCTAGTAGGACCCAGACTCCTCCGGCATCGATCGCTCCCCTCGAATGCTACCTTGGATTTCCTTTGGCATTTGATTAAGCACCTTGTTCACCAAGACAAGATATTCACGATTTAAGGCTTCTGCAGATGGATTGACAGCTGTGAACTCTTGACGAATGATGTGCCACACCTCATTCTGGGCGGCCAGTACATCATCACGTAGCAAAGCCCGCTGGCGCCATATTTCTTGCGCATCATCTTCTGACTTGCTCCAATCGTGCTTTGAATCGCCCTTCTTCATATCTATAATTGTTTCTTCTACCAAAGCCTCATATTTTCTCATGGCAGCCTTAACGTTATCTTTTTGGAAGACCCGTTCTTGAATCGCCCCCATGATAGATTCTATTTCGTGCGCTCTGCGTAGCATGTCCCTATATGCTATTCGTTCTTCCTCCCTTGACTTGATACGGTCTGATTGCATATCGGCGCAAGGCTCAAGAACAAAGGCAGAATTCGTATGCGACAAAAAATCTTCTTCATGTGCAAATGTCCCTGAAAGGATAGGCCCGTAATGGTCGAAAGCTGAATCAGGAGCTACCCCTCCCATTCGCGCCTCAATTCGGCGTAATGAGTATTTTGCAACTGGCATATACTCACCTGTTCCGTTTTCAAGATAGCTGCGAATGAACGCCAAAGACACTTCTGACCCAATTTCAGCAAGCGCAGAGAGCGCAAAACGCTCTAGTTCAGGATCCGTTGCGCTCTTGATGATTGCCGATTCCACATCCACGCTCGGGTGTTTTGACAAGTATCCGAGAATGACAGCTTTCTCTGTTACATGCAGGTCAAGTGAATCTAGCAATGAAACCATTCGAGGTACAGCCGATGTGGCATCCGAACTGTTCAATGCATCCAGAGCAACATATCGCAAGGCTTGGTCTTTTCCTTGTTGAATGACCTCGACCAAGGCATCTACCGCTTCGGGGGTGCCTATTTTCCCTAATGCGATGACGCTTTGCGATGCATCAGAGCCCCCCTTGCATATTCGCCTCAACAAGAGGTTCACGTCCTTTTCCCCAACAGAACTAATTGCAGATGGAGCCAATTGCTCAACTTTTTGCAACTGCGATAATTTTTGCATGACATCATCAATTTTGGGAAAGGCAAATTCTTTTTGTATATCTTCAGCCTGGCTTGTCGCCAGAGCGAAAGAGATCGCTACAAAAAAGTATATTGTACGCATTATGCATTTCATCGATTGGCTCCTGTTGTTTGCTTGTAGTACTGTTATCATGGGCATTCACACTTATCATCAATAAAGTTACAGGGCCGGGGATTGGGGATGGAAGGCCGTGGCGGATAATCGTTCCCGATTGGACCCCACGGCGTATTAAAACGCAGTTTTGTGAATGGCGTCCATTCCCCCTGCTTATTTTCCATACCATACCGATATGCCTCTACCTTTGATATAAAGCCATTATCCGTTTTTGTTAGGAGCATTCCCCCTTCACACACGGCATATTCCTTTATGCATATCCACTTTTTAGTCCAAGCCCTTTCTCGAACTACTACAGGCTTTCTCCACCATAGCGGGAAGTTAAAACTCCAAGTAGTAGTACCATCAGGTGCTTTAAACTGTGGACCCGTTTCTTCCCAAACTACTAACCATTGCGAGAAGCACTGATCGCCATGCCATTCTTTCAGATATTTTCTAACACAATCATTCACGACATGATCATACGGGATGCAACACTCCTCGCCGAATGTAGCATCGTCTACAGGCTTCCAGCATGGAGCCTCATGCGTACAATATGGGTTGTCGGGATTGAGCCCAGCAAATGTTGGATATGTAATGCTTATCACAATCAGCAATATTACGGGGTTGAGATTAATAAGCCAGTTCATTCGTTCTCCTTATGATTAATCCAATTTGTCAATCGGCTTAGCGCGTTGTTGAATGCCTCTGATGTCAGCCCCGACGCTTCGAGCGAAGGGTTCGGACTGAATCAAGACATTGAATTCATCACTATAACTAACACCCATGCCGGTGAGGTTGGCGCTACCAAGGAGGGTTTTGTCGTGGTCAACCAGAATAACTTTCTTGTGTAGGGTGCGATATTCCTGAACGAAACGAACGGTCACACCGTCATCCTGCAGAGTATTGGCATAGTTGTGGCTGGCATTGCGGAGGGGCTTCATTCCTCTCCACCCTCAAGTTGCCCTGAAAAGACGGCACTACCGCCTCGGGCAGATGGAGCGTATTCCGTGGTGGCATCTTCCGCCCCTTGGGGCAATACCAAGTAATAATTGATGTCCCCTACTGCCTGCTCAACTTCATCAGAGGTATATGTGATAATTGGCTCTGGCTTCACTTGGATTGTTATTTCAGAAGCATCCAAGTCCGCGATTTTATGGCACGTGATCCGATACAACTTGATGTTAATAAAATCTCTCCCCGCGTCAACTTTGACGCTAAATCTGGGCAGCCGCACCGTATGATCACCAGAGTCAGGCTGTCCGTACAGCCGCTGGGCATGATAAAATACAAATGCGTTATCTTGCGATGCCCCTCTTGTCTCACACGCATAATAGTGGTTGTCTAATTTGAAAAAATGTGTTGTTGCTTTTGCCGTGTCAGCTGTTTCAAGGATTAAACCATCCTTCTCGGTCCTGATAAGATTCGCATAGCGCCCCATTGGCCAATTTTCGACAATTGGAGAAAAATCAATAAATACGGGATCAACATCGTATATCTGAAAATATGGCAAATGATATTGACTCTCAGGCCTCGACACATGTACCCGATTCAGATTCGGATAATATCTAATCAAGCAATTGCCGATATATAGCCACTCATCAGTCAACGGATATATTGAAGACAACTCATTTGAACCGCTACTTCGAGATAACCGCTGAATCACACTCGTTGGCATGTATTCATACCAGTAGCGGATGGATTGCATACCAGCACACTGAATATTGGACGCATCCAGTAAGGCAAGAAATCTATCGTGATATTGCTCCCCCTCACATTGCCCCTGTAAAAACATAGGGATACTGCCGACATGGTTAGTTATTCTTGAAAAGATTCCATACGTATTGTTCGTTGCCTGTTTCCCCTGTTGAGAGTCATGCTGTACGTTCCACTCATAAATATGAATTGAGAGGTACCCGCTTTTGAGCGCCCTGTTGCGTTGCCCGAATGATGTTGCGAGTTCTTGCCGAAGTTGCAATGTGTCATGATCTTTATTGGAAAAAGATTGGGTGCCGCCCTTAACAGGCAGTGTGGCCAGCGCAACGAATATGGTCACCCAAATACTACTTGGTTGGCCCTTCATTTTGCCTCCTCCCGACAATCTGTTAAATAAGTGAAAACACCTCTATCCGACTTCTCGCCCACACACGTACAGGACACGAAAGGAACCACTCTACACGTACTTCGACAATACAAAGTGAGAACATCCCCACTTAAATCTACACATCTGTAAGGCTCATCTGATTGCACGCAATGCCTCGTGCTCGACGGGGAGTAATAGTTATTACAATCGCCTGCATTTACGCACACCCAAGATCCAGTCCACTCACACGTACCGCCAGTTGGACCACAATAATCATAATCGCCAACACAGCGAAAACATGTTGGCCTGCAACAAACACCACTGCGTATCATTGATGGGTCCTCTATCGGCTCCCAACAATCAGGATCATGCTCGCAATACGGGGCATTCGTATTCGCGCCGGCCCAGCCTGACTCTGGTGTGCAAACTATTAGCGTCAGGATAAGCATGATAAGTGGATAATGCGAGTTCATTTTCACTCCTCCTCAATAGCCCAGTTCATTGATCGGTTTGGATTTCTGTTGAATGCCTCTGATGTCAGCCTCGACGCTTCGAGCGAAGGGTTCGGACTGAATCAAGACATTGAATTCATCACTATAACTAACACCCATGTCGGTGAGGTTGGCACTACCAAGGAAGGTTTTGTCGTGGTCAACCAGAATAACTTTCTTGTGTAGGGTGCGGTACTCCTGAATAAAGCGGACCGTGACGCCGTCCTCGTCAAGCGTGTTGGCATAATTCAGGGTGGCATTGCGAATGGGCATGGGCGTACCCTTGCCGAATTCGGAAATCACAAGCGCATCCAGTCCGGCCCGAGCCTTTTGGCGAACGGTGTCATAGATGGCTTGGATGGTTTCATGGCTGCCGCCGCTAATATAATAGGCCAAAATCCAGATGCGAGAGCGAGCGGACTGGACGGCATCCTGAACGGCTTTGCCGAAGGCTTCGGTGGGCAAAAACATAATGCTGGCGTTATCGTTGGCATGGAGGGCGCGAGCAACCCGCTCCAGATCCAAATTGGCGCGCGCTTTTTGTGGAGAGCCGTAAACCACATAACGAACGGCTCGGACGGGCACATTGGTCATCATGGGTGCGGTTGGCGTCTGAACCAAAGTTCGATAGGCATCGGCGGTTTCAGCAACGATATTGCCCGTGAAGGAGGAGCCATCGCGCAGATAAAAGGTATCCAGTTGGGCAAAGGCGGCAGGAACAAGGCAAAATCCCGTCAGCAAGGTTGCTGCCCAAATCAATCGGCACGGGGTCGCTTCCAACACCTTGGCACAAGAACTCTTTCGGCGGTTTATCTTCATTCCGCGTTCTCCAGTTGTTCGAGGAGAGTCTCTCGGGCGGTGCCGCCAGATTGGACGAGATGTCGCAAGGTGGTGATTTCCTGCCGCCAGAGGTCACGACTGCGCATGTCACTGATGGTTGGGCGACTGAGGATAAAGTCGGCAAGTTTAGGCTCCTGGCCATCCAGAATAATCAAGGCGCTGGATTCATAGACACGCTTCCCAGACAGAGCGCCTTCGGACCAGTTGTGAGATCCGACGATAACCTTGGAGAGGTCCACCACAATGGTTTTCATGTGGAGGGGAACGGTTGGCAGGGCAAGGCGAACGTCTATCCCGGCCCGGCGAAGTTGTTCTGCCCAATTGGAGTGGTGTTCATCCAGGCGATCGGCGGTGCTGGGGGGCGTATAGAGAACCATATAAATATAAACCCCGCGGCGAGCGGCAGCTTCAAGGTCGCGGATCACCTCTTCGGTGAAAGGAGCGGCGCTTTTTTGTTCGGAGAATACATACATGCCGATGAAAATGGATTGGCGGGCGGTCTGAATCAAACGGCGAAGAGCGGGCTGCATTTCCTCATCAGGGAGATAGACAACCTTTCCTGTTCCCTCAAACGCGGGGAACGGCACCCGTCCAAGATCGGTGAAGTTGGTGCGGGGGCCGGTGGCAGGAAGTTCAACACAGAATTCAGAATCGGCGCGGGAGTCATCGGGAGCGGTGAGATCGAGAGCCTTGGTTTCAAAGGACTGGCTTTCGGCAATGGTATCGTCCAACTTCTGAGAATACAGTCGGGCCAAGGCGGGCGAGTCAAGCCAGAGCACGTCTTCGTAGTTTCCATCAAGGGCAGTGGTGGTCCAGTTGGCGGAGCCGGTCCAAACATGCCGGTTGTCAATAACCACGGCCTTCAGGTGCATGGATGCACGGTCTTTGTGAAAACTGACAACCTGAACCCCCGCATCCCACAGGGTCTGCAAATCCCCCAGACCGCGACCGCTCACGGCGATGGAATCCACAACCAGCCGCACGGTGGCATTTGAGGCGATCTGCGCCAGAGTGTCCATAAGTTCCCGGTCAGTAATCAGATACATGCCAGCATCCACGGTGTGGGCATTTTTCAGCAGGGGGAGCAAATCATCGAGAATCGCCTGCCGCGCGGGAGTAAAATAGACGCGCGCCCAATCGGCCGTTGCAGCCATCCCCGGCAAATTGCGCGGTGGCAAGGGAATACGGCTGTTGGGCCGGTGGGCGACCTTGCTGGGTGGCGGGCCTTCAAAACGATTGCCGTTAACTTGGATATCATCGAAATGTGCCAGATATTCGCCCGCCAATTCCGCAGAATACAACGCAAGGACGTCTTCGTGATTGCTCTGTTCAGCAGCCTCGGACCAATTGGCCGCGCCGGTAAGAACGACTTGCCCATCCACCACGGCGCATTTGTGATGTAGGCGGCCGGACCCTGGGGGAGTGACCACATATACGGCCACACCATGTTCTTCGAGGCGTGCCAATACGGGGCGATTCGCGGTTGTTTCCATGTCCGAACTGGTCAGAACACGCACCGAAATACCACGGTCTGCGGAAAGTGAACAAAGAGCCTGCACAAGGGCTTCGCTACTGATGTAGAACATAGCGACATCCACACGGGAACGCGCTTGTTCAAGCTCCGCAAGAATCAGGGGAATTCCGCCACCCCCCGGGGAAAAAGCGACACGGCCGGAGACCTCCCGATGGACGGGAGCGGTTGTGGTGGCAAGCGGAACCGCCGTCTGGGCGGCGGTGCTATGAGCTAGGATAAAGAGAGAGAGAGAGAGAGAGAGAGAGAGAGAGCAGATATCATGCCAAAGTGAACCCTTATTTTTCATAACGCGACTTTTATAGGCATAAACTAGCAATCGGTCAACATAAAATAGGATAAAATAGGATGCCATGTTGCACGACACCATATTTCACATCTTTCACGCTGTGAAAAATGCCTGCGCGGGATGGGCTTTATCAGAATGAGCCATCAGCGCCGGGCTGATTTCTTGCGTTTTTTATCCGCCGCGCGCAGACGATCCCAGATGGCATCCATTTCCTGGAGGGTGCAATCCTTCATGCGCCGCCCCTGCCCGGTGATTTCATCTTCCACCGCGCGAAACCGGCGCGTGAACTTTTTATTGGTGCTGTCCAGCGCATAAGCCGGATCCACTTTCATAAAGCGCGCCACATTCACCACGGAAAAAATCAAATCGCCGATTTCTTCAATAACCTGCTGCCGGGAGCCTTTGGCCACGGCTTCTTTCAGCTCGCCGACTTCTTCATCCAGTTTGGCAAAAACGTCTTTGATGTCACTCCAATCAAAACCCACGCGTGCCGCCCGCTTTTGCAACTGATAGGCGCGATGCAGCGGCGGCACATGCTCTGGAATGCCATCCAGCGCCGAAACGCGCGTTTGCTTTTCTTTGCACTTGATGGCATCCCAATTGCGCAACACTTCCTTGGAATCGGCCACTTTGACTTCGCCGAAAATATGCGGATGCCGCCGCACCAGCTTGTCGCAAATGCCCTGCGCCACATCCGCGAAGCTGAAAGCCCCCTCCTGCGACGCCATGTGCGACTGAAACACAATTTGCAACAATAAATCGCCCAATTCTTCGGCCAAGTCGCTGCGATTGCCGCTTTCCAGTGCGTCCAGAGCCTCATAAGCCTCTTCAATCAGGTGCGGCTTAACGCTGTCCAGCGTCTGCTCCAAATCCCAAGGACAGCCATCCTTGGGCCGCCGCAAACGGGCCATGATTTGCAACAGGCGCGCGGTTTGTTCAGCGCCTCGGCGCATCTCCGCCGTCAATGCCGGCACGGCGGCCGCTTCGGCGGCGGATACATGCAAATGTTTTTGGGGGCGCGGCTTGGACGCGCCAGCGGCGCGCCGGCGAGGAGCTTTAGAAGCTGATTTCTTCGAAGAATTCATTCGGTTTCACTTCTTTCAGGTCCGCGCAAATGAGATTGCACCCGCAAAAATCCTGATAATCCGTGAATTCGTCGGGCACGGCCACCACGTTCATCATCGCCGCCAATGCGGTTTTCGCCGCGGCCATGCTGCTGACAAGGGTCAGGCAGCGCTTCGGCGCACGACCGATGACTTTGGCCATTCGCAACCAGTGTTCCGCGCGAGGAAATGCCTTATCCGCTCCGGGCAAGCCGGAATAAACCTGCACGTCCCAGCGGTCAAAGCCCAAATGTTCCGCGATGCTGTCCGCGGACTCCTGCGGCAACATCGTCACACAGCCCACGGCCGCGCCGCGCGCACGCGCGGCTTCCATCCACTTGACCAAGCCATCGCTGATGGTCATGTTTTTCTGCATCAGGCGGGACGTGGTCTCATTGATGAGCCGCTCCACAACTTGTTCCGGCTTGGCAGCGGTATATTTCATGCGCGCCAGCAATTCCGTCATATAGGCGGCCGGCGACGGATGCAGACAATAGCGGGAAAACAAAATGGGCGTCAGCTCAATATTTTGCTCCTTGAGAATGCCGGCGAGAACTTCATAACGAATCCGACGGGCGCCCAACGCCACGTTATCCATTTCAAACAACAGGGCGCTCTTCGCCGAAACGCCTTCCACAGGTTGCACATCTTTCTTTTTCGCCATTGTCATCTTCTCCATCGTTGAATTCGTTACAAAAACTTAAACACTTTAGATTTCATACCCCGCTGGGTCAATCGGTTTTCACCGGACGCCCCGGTGCGCGCGCTTCATCCACGCATCATTCGGAGCTATTCTCTTCTGCGCCCCGTGCGTTCTCCGGCTTGCGCGGACCCTGTCCATAAGGCTTGCGCGGCACAAAAGATTTGCGCGGACCGTCTCCATGCGGTTTGCGAGGACCACCAGAAAATTTTCGGAAAGGCTTGCGCGAACCTTCAGCATGTTCTTCGTCGCGCGGGCCGCGATATTTCCGAAAGCCTTTGCCTTGCCGGTGGCGCTCTTCGCCATCTCTTCCATCACGGCGCGGGCCATACGACTTTTTGAATCGCCCGCCGCCATACGGCTTCTTGCGCGAACCTTCGCCTTCATCCCGGCGATACCCATGCGGGCGACGCTCGCCCCGACTGCTTTCATCCGTGCTACCGCGCCCCGCCGAATCCGGGCGCGGACGACGCCCATCTCCACGGCCTCTGCCATGCGGTGGACACAGCCCGTCCTTGTCGTCGAAACGGCGAGCGCGACGATATCCAAATTCGTTGTAGGAATCAGGGGACGAAGGGGTTTGCATAAGCGCGACACCCTGCGGCAATCATTCCCGGAAAGCAAGCCGAAAGCAAATGATGCAAATGATGCTGCTATTTTTTTCGCAAAATATGCGCGAGAGTCAAAACTCAATAGACCAGCAATTTTTCGCCCGGGAAAAAATGAGCGAACAGCTCCGCCTTCAGCTCCGGCACCCCCTCGCCCAACTCCGCGCACATTTCCAGCGGCTTTTCTTTGGTCCGCCGCTTAAAGGCCGCCAGATTTTTCTGGGCGCTCGGCTCATCCATTTTATTCGCGACAACCCGATACGGACGCTTCGCCAAGTCCGGGTTATACAGCTTCAATTCCTTGCGCAAGGAACGGAAGTCCGCGGTTGGGTCCCGCCCATCCGTCCCGCCCATATCAAGGACAAAGAGCAGGTATTTCGTTCGCTCAATATGGCGCAAAAAATCATGCCCCAGCCCCACGCCAAGATGCGCGTCCTGAATCAAGCCCGGCACATCGGCAACGCGAATGGTGTGCATCTCATCAAAAATCAACGTGCCGACCTGCGGATACCGCGTGGTAAATGGATACGCCGCGACCTTGGGACGCGCCGCGCTCAACTGACTCAGCAACGTTGATTTCCCCGCGTTGGGATAGCCCACCAAACCGACCTCCGCCACCGTTTTCATCGTCAGGCGCAGCGTCTTGATTTCTCCCGGTTCCCCCTCGGTGAACTCGGTTGGCGCCTGGTGCGTGCTGGAGACAAAGCGCATATTGCCTTTTCCACCTTGGCCGCCCTGCGCCAGCTTCAACAGGTCGCCGTCGGCAATCACCTCGCCCAGCCACTCCCCCGTTTCGGCATCGCGCACCTCGGTGCCCAGCGGCACCGGAACAATCTTGTCCTCTCCGCCGCGCCCGTATTGCTGCTTGCCGCGCCCGCGCTCACCATGCGCCGCACGCACCAGCGGCGCGAAGTGCAAATCCAGCAGCGAGGCCGTATCCTTCGACGCCCGCAACCAGACGCTGCCCCCGTTCCCGCCATCCCCGCCATCCGGCCCGCCGCGCGGCACATATTTTTCGCGCCGAAACGTCGCCGCCCCGTCGCCGCCGTTGCCGGCGAATACCTGCACGCGAACCTGGTCTGCAAACGTTAGTTGTTTCATGGATATAAAAAAGGCGGGCCCTGCGGGTCCGCCCTTGACCGTTGAACGGGGTTTGCGTCCCGACGATTAGGCCTGAACGAGTTTCTGCACGTTGACGCGCTTGCCGTCGCGATCGAACGACACCACGCCATCCACCAGCGCAAACAGCGTGTAGTCGCGGCCCATGCCAACGTTCAAACCCGCCGTCTTCTTGGTGCCGCACTGCCGCACAAGAATGCTGCCAGCCGTTACCGTCTCGCCGCCAAAACGCTTGATGCCCCGCCGCTGTCCATGGCTGTCACGCCCGTTGCGGCTGCTGCCTTGTCCCTTTTTATGTGCCATTTCCGCCTCCTTCTCTACGCAATGGATGCAATCTTTACCCGCAGCAATTCCTGCCGGTGCCCCACCTTGCGGTGATAGCCCTTCCGCCGCTTTTTCTTAAACGCCACGACCTTGGGCGCGCGGAATGCCTCCACCACTTCGGCCATGACCTTCGCGCCCTCCACAACCGGCGCGCCAATTTTCAGTCCAGAGCCATCCTGAAGCGCCAACACGCGGCCCAGCTCAATCGGCTGGCCGACTTCGGCGCCTTCCAAAAGCTCCACATCAATAACATCATCTTTTTGAACCCGGTACTGCTTGCCACCGGTTTCGATTACAGCATACGCTTCCATTTGAATCCTCATTTCCCGGGCGGCGTGCCACCGCCCCTGTGCAACAAACAGGCGGGCAACGTACGCTAACCACCCCCTCCCTGTCAACCCCAGTTCTTCCCTCATCGCCCAAAATCTTCCCGCTCGCCAAAGAAAATTTGACTTGCCCCCGCCGCTGCTCAATAATTGTTACCTTCAAACATGTATGCCACCGCGAATGAATCTCGCGGCGGCCAACGTCTAACATGGAGCGGCAAAAATGAGTTCAAAATCGGGCTGGTTCCCCGTTTTCGCCTTGAGTCTGTTATTGGCCATGATTTCTCATGGGCAACTCCCCCCGCCTCAGTTCGGCCCGCTGCCGCCCGAACCCGCCGCGGCCCAAATGGTCGCCGACTACCTCACCTTGCTCGCGGCTGGTGATTACGAAAAGGCCCTGACCCTTAACGATGTGCGCGGCATGCGCCAATATCTGCTGGATCGCCGCCTCGCCGACCTGAAAACCAGAAACCCCGAATTGAGCTCCAAAGACCTCGCGGACATGTCCGCGCAAATCCAAACACACGAACTGGCCCCCGCGCGCCTGAAACGAATCCTCACCGATATCATGCAGGAGGACAACTACGAAGGCATGACCTGGACCGTGGCCGGCTACGCCCTGGCCCCGGAACCCTTGACCGGCCATGTCGTCCGCGTGCAAATACGTTCCGCCGACGGTCAGGAAAAACCGCTTTTGCTCGGCATAAAAAAACTGGGCGAACGCTGGATGATTGCCCCGGACTTGGTCGAGGCCATCCTCGCGCGTCAGGCCGCCACGCAAGCCGGCACCCGCGTCACGCCGCCCGCCCCCGTGGTGGACTTGGCCGGAAAATTCTGGACGCACTGGCAGGAGGGAACGCTGGATGAGGCCTACAAGCTTTTCAGCCCCAAGTTCCGCTCCCGCATCTCCCTCTTGCAATTTCTGCAACGCTC
>MTKW01005241.1_pt1 | contig 14106 bp, 12 predicted proteins | sample 1042761 | NCBI WGS metagenome assembly MTKW01 (sample SAMN06205366, study PRJNA360243) | anaerobic digester metagenome | biome: Wastewater treatment plant; feature: Anaerobic digester sludge; material: sludge; isolation source: anaerobic digester fed with sludge from wastewater treatment plant ...
TGAACAGCTAAATCTAAAGATAAATCCCTGTTTTAGTCTGAAACCTTTTTAGACTGGGCTCAACAATGCTCCAGAAATTTGGATTACAACATAGAAGGGGGAGGAGGAGGGGCCCATGTACAAACAGCACATTTGGTTTTCACCAACATAAAAGCCATACTCTAAAAAAACCAAAAGAGCTGTTTTTTAGCCAACGCTTGGAAGGAAATGACATAAGAAATGTTAATTTTGCTTGTCTGCGTGCATCGCACAGGCAGGAAAATGAATAAAAGAAATTAAATATATATGGCTAAAAAAAACGTAACCCTGCAGGCAGGCGGAACAGACCTGCCTGCGTCCGCAGGACAGGCAGGCGAGCCATTGGAAAAACAACTCTGGAAATCGGCTGATAAATTGAGAAAAAACATTGATGCAGCAGAATACAAACACGTTGTGCTTGGACTGATATTCTTAAAATATATCTCTGATGCTTTTGAAGAACTATACAATAAACTCAACTCTAAGGAAGGTGATTATGAATTTGCCGACCCGGAAGATAAAGAAGAATACAAAGCAGAAAACGTGTTTTTTGTTCCACCAACTGCACGTTGGTCTTTCTTAAAAAACCATGCCAAGCAACCAACAATCGGAAAAACGGTAGATGAGTCAATGGATGCTATTGAGCGAGAAAACCAGTCACTCAAAGGGGTCTTGCCAAAAGTTTATGCGCGTCAAAACCTTGACCCTACAAGCTTAGGCGAGCTTATAGACCTTATTAACGCATTATCAAAATCCTTTGCAATCGCTATTCCACATGAAGAAGCAATGGATGTAAAAGATGAAGTTTCATTTTTTCAAGCAGTAAAAGCAAGATTAGCAAAATTTAGTGATACAGGGACAGGCAAGACAGACGAAGAAATTGACCTGTCTGCGTGCGACGCACAGGCAGAAACAACAATCCGGCAGGTGATTGACAAGGCATTAGTCTCTGAAAAAGTTATTGATATTTTTGACGCAGCAGGAATTAAAAAACCGGACATTTCAATTCTTTCAGAAGATTTTTTGTTGGAATTGAAAGGAATGGAACATAAAAATGTTGCTCTTGAGGTTTTGAAAAAACTATTGAACGATGAAATTAAATCCCGTTCTAAAAAGAACCTGGTCAAAAGCAGATCATTAATGGAGATGCTTGAAAACTCAATAAAGAAATATCACAACAAAATATTGACAGCAGCCGAAGTNNAGCACTTAATTTGACAGACTTTGAATACGCTTTTTATACGGCAGTAGCAGATAATAAAAGTGCCAGGGAGCTAATGCAAAAGGACAAACTACGGGAATTGGCGATTATTTTAACCGAACGAGTTAAAGCAAACGCATCAATTGACTGGACGATAAAAGAGAGCGTAAGAGCAAAATTGAAAGTGATAATAAAGCGGACTTTGAGACAATATGGTTATCCACCCGACATGCAAAAACTGGCTACAGAAACTGTGTTGAAACAAGCAGAATTAATTGCCAATGAATTGACGAATGGATAGGCTAACGCTAAAGCCATACACATTTGCAATTTACACATGCCAGCACACGAACCAAAAATTGCAAAAGAGTATGTCTTGTGTAAAATTGTAACTAAGAGAAAAGAATGGAAAATTTCAAACATTTTATTGTTACAAGATTTAATTTAAGAACATCCAATAATAAATGGAATAAGGATAAAAATATCAATCGCACCATTGATAATAGTTGGATGTTATACAGAATAAATATTTTTAATCAGTATTGTTTGCCTTCTGTATTAAATCAGTCTTGTGAAAATTTCACATGGATAATTTGTTTGGATATAGAAACTGATGAAAAATTCAGACTGTTTTTTCATACTCTTTCCCAAAAATACAGTTTCATTGTACCATTATACATAGATGGGATGCAAAACCTTAACAGTAAATACAAAGAATATATTATAAATCAGTTAGGTAATGAAAAGTATATAATAACATCGAGATTGGATAATGATGATATTTTACACAGAGATTACATAAAAAAAATTCAAGAACAATTTGATTTTCAAAAATATCAAGCAGTTAATTTTTTAAAAATATTGATGATTTCCCCTGAAAACAAAAATAAAATACACATAGATTATTCATTTTCAAATCATTTTATTAGTCTGATAGAAGAAATAAATGAAAACACCTTTAAGGGATGCTATAGTAAAAGGGATAGACATTGGAACATAAAAGGGGAAATTACTCAAATTATTGACAAACCTTATGTTGCGGAAACAATACATGATAGAAACTTATTAAATCAATTTAGAGGATTCCCTGTCTTGAAGAAAATGAACCTAAAAGCATTTGCAATAGAAGAAACATATAAAACTAAAATTTTGGATAAAGACAATTTCAAACTTCACAAAATGAGTTGGGGAAAACTGGCTATTTATTTAAAACTTTGCATAACAATCAGCCTCCAATAAAGCGTTGCTTGCATACGCTCCCCCTTGAAAAAGATTAATTACAATAGGATCTCTTTTCAAAAATTACTGTAATCGGCACGGTGTAATAGAAGTTATTTGCTGAAGAAACTGAAATTTACCTTTCCATATTTACGGAGTTCGGTAAAAAATGGGAGACCTGAAAAGTTGTAACTCTTCGGATGCTCCAGGATAAACAGTCCGCCTTCTTTCAATATTTCCGCATCGAAAACTGATTTTGGAATTTCCACGATATATGGCGCATCAAATGGTGGATCAGCAAAAACAATATCAAATTTTTGACGGCAGCCTTTTAAATATTTGAAAGTATCAACACAAATAGCTTGTGCATTGGCAATTTCCAGCTTTTTAAAAGTTTCCCTTATGTGGCGAACGCCCCTGAAATCTTTTTCGACAAATATNNAGATCGAGAATTTTCATTCCTGACAAGTCATACCGGTTTTCAAGGATATTAAACAATGCTTCTTTTGCCTGATCTGTGGTTGGGCGTGAAGAAAATTTCTTATTGGCTGTTATAATCCTGCCTTTGTATTTTCCGCCAATGATGCGCATGGTTAGTAAAAAAAAGTGTGCATATAAGGTGCTTTTCCAAAAGCTTCAAAATTGTAATCAACGGAAATGTTCTTTAAGCGAACAGTTTTAAAAAACTGGCAAAGTATTCTGAAAGTTTCACTTTCCTCTGTTATATTTCCTGCCAGCTCCATTTCCGTATCCTTTGCATTGATATTATTTGATTTAAGCACTGAGAATAAAAAATAGGCAACATCGGCAGCGACAACCGATTTAAAATGATTTACAGTGAGCAGGCTGCCTTCTGAAAAAAGGAGCATATCAAAACTTTTCCGGTTGATAAACAGAAAAGCTGAACTGTTCTTTGAATTTTCCTTTTTAGTATTGGCGATGAAACCCGAGAGAGGGTGTTGAACCGCTATTCCGGGATAATGATTTTGAAATGTTTCAATCAGCGACAAAGGAATAGTGAAAATTAGGTTTGCAGAAACTTCAGGTATATAATTGTCTCTTGTTTCACATGCTTTGTCACTGCCAAACAGCAGATTAATCAGTGTGTCCTGATTTTTGTAGTCGTAAAACGCTGAGGGAGCCAAAGTGTACTTACCGGAATAATAGTACAAGTTGATTTCAGCAAACTCCTTTTTTAGAATTTCCTGATGATTTTCAAGCCACTCATCAAACCTTCTGCCAATAAAGTGTAAGGAGCTCAGCTTGATTTCCTCATCGTAAAAGGCTAAAATCCTGTTTTTCACCGGATGAACTACGGAAAAAGAAAATCCATCCGGGCTGACCTGGATGGATAATTTATATTCTTTGGTCCGGTTGCTGTCAAATTCGGAATCTGTTATCCGGCTAACCATTTTATTATTCCCAATTTCCGGCGTTGTTGACAGATTCGGTAAGCGAGCCTACCTTTAATCCGGGATATCTCTCATTGAGCCTTCTTTGCTCATTCATGTTGATTACGAACTGTCTGTCAAGCCCTTTAAGAACGATGTTATTGTGGGCTTTAGCCTCAAAAACAGGAACTTTAATTCCGGAACCGGTAGTAATAACATTTGCTCCCATATCAAATATGGCAACTGTATCCTCCACCGGAATATACTGTAGTTGGTCAGCATTGAATGATTTATCAAATATAGCTCCCAGCACAGGTACCCTGATGGTATCACGAATAATCAGGCCTCTCTGCAAAGCTCTTCTTTCGGTTAGCCCCGCATCAATCATACTGTCGGTCAACTCGCCGATTTTACGCACGTTCCTTAAAGAATCATATTTGATAAAGTGGATAAGTGTATCCCAGCTGCCGGTAAACTTTCCGTAAACATCTTTGTAAGCCAGTTGGGCTTTTCGGATGTCTTTTAATTTTTCGATGGTTTGTTCATACCGTGCATCCTTTTCTTTCTCAAAATTGATAGGGTCCTGAATACTTTTGTAAATCAAATAACCCAAAAAAATTGCAACAGCAGTAAGTAAAATTTGAATAACAGCTCTCATTTTAAAAATTTTAAGTAAGATTATTGTCGAATGCTCACAAAATTATAAAAAAAAACAAATTACCTTATCTTGTAATCATTTATTTTAGCCGTTATGATAAAAAATCATGTGAAAGCACTTTTGGAGCAAAACATGCCTTTTGTCCCAACTGCTTGTCAGTCAGAGTTGATGGCTGGTTTAGCCCATTTTATTGCCTCGGGAGAGCCGGATAAAATAATGTTGATAAAAGGTTTTGCCGGAACCGGTAAAACAACAATGATAGACGTGCTGGTCAAAACGCTCACTGTTTTAAAGATTCGGGTTGTTCTTCTTGCGCCAACCGGACGTGCAGCAAAAGTGATGTCCGGTTACACGGGAATGCCTGCTTTCACAGTACACAAAAAAATATACAGGCAGCAAACCTCTTCCGACGGAACCGGAAGATTTGTCATAGACAAAAACTTGTTTGCAGATACCTGGTTTGTGATTGATGAAGTTTCAATGATTTCAAACGAAAGCAGTCAAAATTCAATTTTCGGCAGTGGCAGGCTTCTGGATGATATTCTTGAATATGTCTATTCAGGAAAAAACTGTCATCTCATTTTAGTTGGCGACACCGCACAGCTTCCTCCAGTGGGATTGCCGGTTAGCCCCGCCTTGGAAGCTCACAACCTGAAAAGTCGCGGATTTACAACGGATGAGTTTACTTTGACCGAAGTTGTTCGCCAGACGGCTGACTCAGGAATTCTTTCATGTGCAACGCAGATCAGAAATCACATTGAACACGGGGATACCCGCAAATTTCTACATTTCAAACTGGACTCTTTTGATGATGTGGTGAGAATATCGGGCGGGGAGCTGATAGAACAAATTTCAAACTGTTACAGTAAGTATGGCATTCACGATACTACAATTGTTACCCGTTCAAACAAAAGGGTGAGTCTGTATAATAAAGGAATCCGGGGTACTATCTTATACCGTGAAAATGAGATAGAAAGAGGGGATTTGCTCATGGTGGTAAAAAATAACTATTACTGGGGCAAAGAAGTTGAGGAGCTGGGTTTTATTGCCAACGGCGAGAGTGCCGAAGTGGTTTCCATTTATGGATATGAAGAGCTTTACGGGTTCCGGTTTGCAGATGTGTGTCTGCGTTTCACAGATTATGATGATGTGGAAATTGACTGTAAGATCTTTTTAGATACGCTGGCTCTGGAAGCGGCTTCGTTTACTTATGAGCAAAACCGGCAGCTGTTTGAAACGGTTTCTGAAGATTACATGGATATAAGAAACAGAAGAAAACGCTGGGAGAAAATTCGTGAAAACCCGCATTTTAATGCACTTCAGGTAAAATATGCCTATGCCCTGACTTGCCACAAAGCACAGGGAGGCCAGTGGAAAGCTGTTTTTATTGATCATGGATTTTTAAAGGAGGAAATGTTGGACAGGGAATATTATCGCTGGTTATATACCGCTTTCACCCGTCCGGTTGAAAAGCTTTATCTGGTAAATTTCAATAAAGGCTTTTTTGATGAACAGGAAAAATAGTAATCCCATTTATGCTTTTATAGAATATTTTTTTCCATCGACAGCCGTTTCCGTGTTTTTAAATTCGCTTTGTGCTTCTTTTAAAAATTGTTCTGTGGTTTTATAGCGTGACGAGAAGTGCCCGATGATGAGTTTCCCTGCATTCGCCATTTTTGCAATTTTAGCTGCATCCAACGCAGTGGAGTGATAGGTTTTGACAGCCCATTCTTTCATCTCTTCCGTGAATGTGGCTTCGTGATACAGCGTGCTCACCTCCTTTATGGTTTCAACAACTGGCGGGTGAAAGGCAGTGTCGGAGCAAAATGCGTAGGAAACAGGCGGAGGCGGGGGAGTGGTAAGTTGTTCGTTTGGGATGATTTTGCCGTTTTCTGTTTTAAAATCAGCACCCTGTTTTATGGCTCTAATTTGTGCAATGGGAATGTTAAACTCCTGAATGTATTCCTTTTTGATGTTTCGCTCCTTTGTTTTTTCGCGAAATAAAAATCCACAGCAGTTGATGCTGTGTTTCAGAGGAAATGAAATTACTTCAATTACCTTGTCTTCAAAAATCAGCTCTGGCTTTTTAAAATTCAGCGGATGAAAAATGATGTTGAATTGCAGCCCGGCTTTTAACAGATTGAGCTGGGGCTGTAGTATCTCCCTCAGTTGCGTAGGCGAATAAATGTGTAAATCGTTTTTTATTCCCAGAAGGTTAAAGGTGGAAATCAGCCCGATTAATCCATAATAATGATCACCGTGGAGGTGTGAAATGAAAATATGCCTGATTTTTCCGAAAGCAATTTTTTGTCTGCGAATCTGGATTTGCGTCCCTTCTCCGCAGTCGATTAAAAAAAACCGCCCCGATGCGTTCAGCACCTGGGCGGTTGGGTATCTTTCGGATGTGGGCAGGGCAGAACTGCTTCCCAATATGGTTAATTCAAAAGCCATTTCTGCTTATAACCTCATCTTTGTATATTGATTCATCATCGAATTAGACAATTTTACCGGAACTATTCTGCAGAAGCAGGTTTGCTCTCTTCCTTTATCTCCTTCTTTTCCTTCTTTTTCTTCTCCTTTTTCTCTTTTTGCTCCAGTTCAGTTTTCAATGCTGCCAGCTCAGAAATGTCTCCTAAAGTGGGTTTTTCGATACTTTCACTTACTGCCTGAACCGCTTTTCTCGAAGTGCGCGTCTGTATTCTACGTTTTGATGTATCGTCAGCACGTTTTTCATCTTCGTAAACCCTTGAGTGTGAAACAATGATTCGTTTTGCCGATTTGTTGAACTCAATAACTTTGAATTCCAGTTTTTCATCCTGTTTTGCCTGCATTCCATCTTCTTTCACTAAGTGACGCGGTGTGGCAAAACCTTCAACTCCATAGGGCAATGCGATGACGGCACCTTTATCCATCAGGTCAATGATTGTGCCTTCGTGAACTGAATCGATGGTGAAAATTGTTTCAAACACATCCCATGGATTCTCTTCCAGTTGCTTGTGCCCGAGGCTTAAGCGACGGTTTTCCTTGTCAATGTCCAGCACAACCACTTCAATCCCTTCGCCGATGGCGGTAGCTTCAGAAGGATGTTTGATTTTTTTCGTCCAGCTCAGGTCGGAGATGTGGATTAAGCCGTCAACACCTTCGGTGATTTCCACAAAAACACCAAAATTGGTGAAGTTACGCACAAGCGCTGTGTGGGTTGTGCCAATACCGAAATTCTCTTCAATTTTTTCCCATGGGTCAGCTTTAAGTTGTTTCATTCCCAACGACATTTTGCGATCCTCACGGTCAAGTGTAAGAATTTCTGCATCCACTTCGTCGCCCACTTTCAGGAAATCCTGCGCACTGCGCAGGTGCTGGCTCCATGACATTTCCGAAACGTGTATAAGTCCTTCCACTCCGGGCGCTATTTCAACAAAAGCGCCATAGTCGGCAAGTACCACAACTTTGCCTTTAACCGTATCGCCAATTTTCATGTTTTCATCCAGATTATCCCATGGATGCGGAGTGAGTTGTTTCAGACCCAAGGCAATCCTTTTTTTGTCGTCGTCGAAATCGAGGATAACTACGTTCAGTTTCTGATCCAGTTCAACAATCTCTGTCGGGTGGTTGATGCGTCCCCAGGAGAGGTCGGTAATGTGGATAAGTCCGTCCACGCCGCCGAGGTCCATAAATACACCGTATGAAGTAATATTTTTGACCGTGCCTTCCAGTACCTGCCCTTTTTCCAGCTTGGAAATAATTTCTTTCTTCTGTAGTTCAAGCTCTGCTTCAATCAGCGCCTTGTGGGAAACCACAACATTTCGGTATTCGTGGTTGATTTTTACAACTTTGAACTCCATGGTTTTACCTACAAAAATATCGTAATCGCGAATGGGTTTGACATCAATCTGAGATCCGGGAAGGAATGCTTCTATGCCAAAAACATCTACAATCATACCGCCTTTTGTGCGGCATTTGATGAATCCTTTGATGATTTCGTCTTTCTCAAGCGCTTCATTCACACGTTCCCATGAACGGGTAGCCCGTGCCTTTTTGTGGGAAAGGATCATCTGTCCCTTCTTATCTTCAAGGCTTTCGATGAAGACATCCACTGTGTCGCCAACTTTCAGCTCGGGGTTATAGCGGAATTCGTTCAGGCTGACAATTCCGTCAGATTTGTAGCCTATATCAACCACAACTTCGCGTTTGGTAAGCGCAATTACGGTGCCTTCCAGCACCTCTTTTTCTACCACAACGTTTAGTGTGCCGTCGTATATCTTCTCCAGGTCAGCTCTTTGTTTTGCTGAGTAAGAATCTGTGTCTGTCTCAAGGCTGTCCCAGTCAAACTCTTTTTTCTCTTCTGTCTCTGTTTCTTCAGTTTTTTCTGCAGTTTCTGCTGCTTTTTGCTCAACTGCTTTCTCTTCTTCAGCTGTCTCTGTTTTTTCTTCAGTAACTTCTGCATCAGCAGTTGCGGTTTTTTCTTCAGTTATCTCTTTCGCAACTGCCTCTTCCTCAGTTTTTTCTGTTTTGTCTTCGATTTTTGGAGTCTCTTTAACTTCTTCAGCTTCCGGTTTTGTTTCTTCTGTTACAGCGGTTTCTTCAGTTTTAGTTTTTTCTTCATTTTGAACAACCGGCTCAGACACTTCCTGAACCTCTTGTTCTACTTTCTCATTTTTTTCAGTCATGTGATTTTCAATAAATTAATAAATTAGACATTATAATTGCTTCAAAACGCGCGCAAAACTATAACTTAATTCGTTTATATCAAAGGTTTTCAGCCTATTATTTTTGTTTTGTGTCATTATCATCACATTCTTTAACAGATAAATTTCAGCATGTTTTATCGTGTAGTATTGATGCAGCCCGCTTAATTTTATTAATTTTGAGCTCCATTAATTTTTTATTAAACCATTTTGCATGAAAGGAATTATTCTTGCAGGGGGCGCCGGAACAAGGCTTTATCCCATAACACGGACTGTTTCCAAACAAATTATTCCGGTTTATGACAAACCCATGATTTATTATCCGCTGTCGGTACTTATGTTAGCCGGCATCCGCGAGATATTAATTATTTCCACTCCAACCGACATAAAATTATATGAGAACCTTTTTGGCAACGGCAACCAGTTGGGTCTGAAAATATCATATAAAATCCAGCCCTCGCCCGACGGGCTGGCGCAGGCATTCATTCTTGGTGAAGAGTTTATAGGTGAAAGTAATGTATGCCTGATTTTGGGTGACAATATATTTTACGGTTACAATTTCAGATCAATTCTTGAAGAGTCGGCAAAGCTTGAGGATGGTGCCATAGTTTTCGGATACTACGTCAATGACCCGCAGCGCTATGGCGTGGTTGAGTTTAATGAAAAAAGGGAAGTTATTTCCATTGATGAAAAGCCGGAGAATCCCAAATCCAATTATGCTGTCACCGGATTGTATTTTTATTCAAATGATGTGGTTGAGAAGGCTAAAAGCCTGAAGCCTTCCCTTCGCGGAGAGCTGGAAATTACTGATCTGAACCGGCTATATCTTCAGGAAAACCGGTTGAGTGTAAGGCTTTTAGGGCGTGGATTTGCATGGTTGGATACCGGAACCCACGACAGCCTTTTGCAGGCATCCAATTTTATTGCAACCATTGAACAGCGCCAAGGACTAAAGGTTTCTTGCATTGAGGAAATCGCATATAAAATGGGATTTATTTCGAGAGAACAGCTGATAGAACTGGCTAAGCCACTTAGCTCCAATCAGTATGGGGAATACCTGCTGCGCCTGGCGGATAAACAAATTTTTTCTTTTTAACTTACCTTATGAAGATTACCAAAACAGCTTTTCCCGGTTTATTAATAATTGAGCCCAATGTTTTTTCTGATGAAAGGGGTTATTTCTTTGAATCATGGCAGGAAGAGCGATACAAAAATTATGGTATAAATTCAGTTTTTGTTCAGGATAATGAATCAAAATCATCAAAAGGAGTAGTTCGCGGACTTCACTATCAGCTTGCTCCCCATGCTCAGGCAAAACTGGTTCGCGTAATTTCCGGAACTGTGTTCGATGTTGCCGTTGATTTGCGAAAAGGCTCTCCAACGTTCGGAAAATGGTTTGGCATTGAACTGGATGGTATCTCAAAAAAACAACTGTTCATTCCAAAGGGCTTTGCACACGGATTTTCTGTTTTGAGTGAAACTGCTGTTTTTTCGTATAAGTGTGATCGTTTTTATCATCCTGACTCAGAGAGAAGTATCCATCCTTTTGATTCCGCCATTGGAATTGACTGGCAACTTGGAGAAATTCAGACATTAGTATCCGGGAAAGACATGAAAGCGCCCTTTTTTAAAGAGGCAGAAATGAATTTTAAATTTGGAAGTTTATGAAGATTCTGGTTACAGGCGCATACGGACAGCTGGGAAGCACAATTAAGGAGTTGTCAGCACAATTTTCGCAATGGGAGTTTTTTTTCACCGATGCTGATTCATTAGACATNNTAATTAATTGTGCGGCATACACTGCTGTTGAAAATGCAGAGGCAGATATTGAAACTGCAAGGGCTGTCAATACGGTTGCTCCCGGAGTTTTAGCCGAAGCGGCTAAAGAGTCGCAGGCAGGATTTATTCATGTCTCAACAGATTATGTTTTCGATGGAAAATCACCTGTCCCATATAGAGAAACAGACACCGTAAATCCTTTGGGAGTTTATGGAGCTACCAAGCTTGCCGGCGAAAGGCGAAGCCTTGAAGTTAATTCTGATACAATAATCATTCGCACATCGTGGCTCTACTCTTCCTATGGAAAGAATTTTGTTAAAACAATGCTTAGGATGGGGCAGGAGCGTGATACACTGAATGTTGTTTTTGATCAGGTTGGAACACCAACATGTGCTGAAGATTTGGCGCGTGCCGCACTCTCGGTAATCAGCCATGACGATAAAAACAGCCGGAAAAAAAATGGCGGAATTTATCATTATTCAAACGAAGGTGTGGCAAGCTGGTATGATTTTGCCAAAGCAATTTTTGAATTAGCCGGAATAGAATGTAAAGTAAACCCGGTTTTGTCGGATGAATTCCATTCATCTGTGCAGAGGCCACATTTTAGTGTGTTGAATAAATCAAAAATTAAAACTACTTTTAATCTGGAAATTCCATACTGGAAAGAGAGTTTGAAACAATTCCTGAAAAAACTTTAAAAGATATAATTATGGAAAAAGAATTATTAAAGCAAGTGCAGGAGAGAGCACAAGAGTGGCTCTCAGACAAATATGATGAAGAAACGCGCACAGAGGTCAGGAGGATGCTTGACGCTGATGATAAAACGGAGTTGATAGATGCTTTTTACAAAAACCTGGAGTTTGGCACCGGCGGTCTTCGCGGAATTATGGGGGCAGGTACCAATCGCGTGAATAAATATACAATCGGGGCTGCAAATCAGGGACTTGCCAATTATCTGAAAAAGGAGTTTGCCCATTTGCCGCAGATTAAAGTTGCCATTGGGCACGATTGCCGCAACAACAGCCGTACTTTTGCCGAAAGTAGCGCAAAAGTTTTTGCGACAAACGGAATTAAAGCCTATCTGTTTGAAGATTTGAGACCGACTCCCGAACTCTCATTTGCAATCAGAGAGCTTGGTTGCCAAAGCGGAATTATGATTACCGCATCGCACAATCCGAAAGAGTACAACGGATACAAAGCATACTGGAACGATGGTTCTCAGGTAGTTTCACCCCACGATGTCAATATTGTTGAGGAGGTGTCGAAAGTGAAGGTTGAAGATATCCGGTTTGATGGTTCTGACGATCATATTGAAATCATGGGTGAAGAGATGGATAATAAATTCCTTAAAAAAGTGAAGAGCGTTTCGTTGTCACCCGAGGTTGTGGAAAAGCACAAGGATATGAAAATTGTGTTTACTCCAATTCATGGTACGGCAGTGAAGCTTGGACCGGCAGCCTTGCGGAAGTTTGGATTCACAAATATTATAAATGTGCCCGAACAGGATATTGTAAGTGGTGATTTTCCCACAGTTATTTCGCCCAATCCGGAGGAAGAGGCAGCCATGGATATGGCTATTAAAAAGGGTTATGAGGTAGATGCCGAACTGATAATGGCAACCGACCCTGATGCTGACCGTTATGGCGTGGCAGTTAAAAACGATAAGGGTAAGTTTGTGATACTTAACGGGAATCAGACTGCGCTGATATTCTTCTACTACATTATCACTCAAATGAAGAAATCCGGCTTGCTGAAGGGCAATGAATATATCGTAAAAACCATTGTTTCCACCGAATTGATTGCTGAAATAGCTTCTAAAAATGACATTGAACTTTATGATGTTTATACCGGATTTAAGTTTATTGCTGAAGTAATCCGCGAAAATGAAGAGAAGAAAAAATTCATAGGCGGCGGCGAAGAGAGCTTTGGATTTATGCCTGCCGATTTTGTGCGCGACAAAGATGCAATCTCATCTTGCGCGCTGATGGCTGAAATCACGGCATGGGCAAAGGAACAGGGTAAAACATTGTATGAGCTGCTTCAGGATATTTACCTTGAGTACGGTTATTCCCGGGAAAGAATGAAATCAATCGCCCGTCCCGGAAAGGAGGGTGCAGATGAAATTCAGAAGATGATGCGGAAATTCCGTTCGGAACCCCCGCAGAACATTGGCGGCTCGCCGGTAGAATGGATTAAAGATTATTCACTACTGAAGGCAAAAAATATGATTACCTGTGATGAGAGAAAAATTGATCAGAAAGTTACATCAAATGTTCTTCAGTTTTTCACTAACGATGGAACAAAAATATCAATTCGTCCTTCAGGAACGGAACCAAAAATGAAGTTCTACTTTGAAGTGAAAGAAAAACTGAATTCACGTGCAGATTACGATAGAGCCGAACAAGCCGCCGATGCAAAAATTGATTCTATAATTGAGGAGCTGAATCTTTAAAGAGAGGGATTATTTTATTGTCAACCAAATAAATTTTTTAAAATGAAAAAAATTGGAATTATATCTGTGTTACTGCTGTTTGCAGTTTTTCAAGTGTTTGCCCAAACTGATAGCCCTATGCCCATGAAACCTGAAATGACTGAAATCTGGGACCCTGAAGTTCCGGTAGTTACTCCCGGAGCAACCCCTCTGGATGCGCCCTCGGATGCTATTGTGCTTTTTGATGGTGTTGATATCGGACGAGAGTGGACCAACGGAAAAGGCGGAGTGCCTGGATGGAAAGTGGAAGATGGATGCGTTACGGTTGTGAAAGGGGAGGGAGTCATAAAAACCAAACGTGTGTTTAATGATTTTCAGTTGCATATTGAATGGCGTTCACCAACAGAAATTGTCGGAACAAGCCAGGGGCGCGGGAATAGCGGTATTTTTCTGCAGGAGAGATATGAAGTGCAGATTTTGGACAGTTACGATAATCGAAGCTATCGCAACGGACAGGCTGCCAGTATTTATAAACAGCATGCTCCGCTTGTGAATGCCTGTAAAGCGCCGGGTGAATGGCAGACCTATGATATTATTTACACCGCACCGCGGTTTAATGATGACGGCACTTATTTTTCTCCGCCAAGAGTAACCGTGCTTCACAACGGTGTGTTGGTGCAAAACAATGTGGCAGTGCGCGGTCCTACCGAATATATCGGAATTCC